>Ga0209220_1000008_pt1 | contig 142146 bp, 125 predicted proteins | sample BlaSpr_A8_OM3_M3_FD_187984 | JGI IMG/M metagenome (GOLD analysis project Ga0209220, IMG submission 187984) | Forest soil microbial communities from Thunder Bay, Ontario, Canada - Black Spruce, Ontario site 2_A8_OM3_M3 (SPAdes) (version 2) | ecosystem: Environmental > Terrestrial > Soil >... | reverse complement strand
CGTGCGCGTTCCACGCGGTGTAGATGGTGCGATCGACGTAGGGTTCGGGATGGTGCTCCCGCCCGCTCGCATCGAGCGCATAATACTGCTCGTCCGCATCCTGGCTGCCGCCGTAGCCATGCCACTCAGGCACCCAGAGCCGCTCGTCGAGATAGCGCTTGACGTCCACAGCCACGGCGGCCAGATCGCGATCTGCAAACATCGCGCTCGCGCGCGCGCAGCCCCATAGCAGCCCGGTCAAATCCTCGAGCATCTTTTCGAAATGCGGCACGCTGAAGTCCGGCGTCGTCGAATAGCGGAAGAACCCGCCGAAGACGTGATCGTACATGCCGCCGTCAGCCATGGCATGCAGCGTTTTTTGCGCCATCGTCTGCGCGCCGGCGTCGCGCGTGCGCGCGTAGTGATCGAGCAAGAACTGTAACACGGGGACGTGCGGGAACTTTTGCTCGCCGCCAAAACCGCCGTATTGCTGGTCGAAATCTGCGTCGATGAGCTTGAGTACCGTCGTGGCCGTGGCATCGTCAAGCTCCCCGCCCTGTGGGGTGCGCGAGCGGGCGGCGCGTTTTGCGTGCATCTCCTGGATGCGTTTGGCGAGCTCCAGCCGGTTGTCAGGGCTGGAATAAAAGCCGTCGATTTGTTTCAAGACTTGACGCATCGTGTCCGGCGGCATGTACGTGCCGCCAAAAAGAATCTCGCCCTCAGGGGACAGTAATGCGGTCGTCGGCCAGCCGCCCATGTTGTAGCGCGCGTTGACATCGGGCCGTTGATCGTTGTCCACGCGAACGGGTACGAAGTTTTCGTTGATCGCATTGATAACGCCGGAGTCCGAATACGTCGTCTCGTCCATCACATGGCACCAGTGGCACCACACCGCCGAAATCGCAAGCAAGACCGGTTTGCTGTGCTCGCGTGCTGCATCGAACGCAGGCTGGCCCCATTCGCGCCAGCGTATTTCGTTTGCGCGGTTCGGGCGAGGAGAAAAATGGAAGTTGCTCACTGCAAGCGGCTTCGTCTTGCGCGCCGTACATTACTGGTAAGGAAAGCAGTCCTGCAAAAGCGCATCTGCAAATGATGAATCGCCCCAAAATCGCGCCGCTCGGTGATGCGGCTGTCCTCGTGGTGATCGACACCGCATCCGATCAAGCGGCGATGGAGAAAGTTTGGTCCGCTTGCTTCGCCATTCGCGCAGCACTCGAACGAGATGTGCTCGATATCGTCCCTGCTTACGGCTCGGTTTTGGTTCGTTTCGACCCCGCCCGCGTTTCCATGGCCGTCATCATCGCCAGCATCCGCGGCGCGCTCGAACGTGAGACTGCGGTGCAGCGGTTCCGCGGGCGCGAGCACCAGGTGGGCGTGTGTTTCAACTCGGAGTTTGGATTAGATTTGGACGCGATCGCGAGCGAGCTTGCGCTTTCTGCCGAACAGCTGATTGAAGATTTTTGCGGAGCCACGTATCGCGTGGCCTTTCTCGGCTACACCGCCGGCTTTCCATACTTACTTGGTTTGCCTCCGCGGCTGCGAGTCAAGCGACTGCCGACGCCGCGCACTCAGGTACCGGCAGGCAGCGTCGCGATCGCGATGGATCAATGCGGGATCTATCCACGAACGACGCCGGGCGGTTGGAAAATCTTAGGTCGTACCGCTGCCGAAATTTTTGATCCCACGCGAGACGAGCCGGCGCGCTTTCGGCCGGGAGACACCGTTAGATTTGTTCGGGCAGCGCGACTTGACGAAACGCGCACGAGCGCATGAAGCGCAGCATTCATATACTCGATCCGGGTTTGCTTTCCACGTTGCAAGACCGCGGCCGCACGCACGTCGGTGCCTTTGGCGTTTCGCCCGCGGGTTACGCAGACTGGTTCAGCGCGCAGGCGGCTAACAAGCTGGCCGGAAACTCAGGCAACGAAGCGCTCATTGAAACCACGCTCAACGGCATCGCCTTTTCCGTCACGAGTCCGCTGCGCATCGCCGTCACCGGAGCAGACGCTCCCCTAAGAATAAACGGCCAACCTGCGCTTTGCTGGCACACTCTCCACGTGCGCGAAGGCGATCGCGTAGAGGTCGGTACGGCGCAGCGCGGCGTACGCAACTATGTCGCGTTTGAAGCGGGTATTAAAGCAAAGCCAGTCCTGGCAAGCGCCAGTACTGACACCGCTGCCGGTTTCGGCGGCTTCGACGGACGAGCGCTGCAGAAAGGCGACGTACTGCAGCTCCTCGGCTGCGAACAAGAGACCGACGACCCGCGCGCAGCATTCACCGAGCGGCCCGCCTGGGAGCAACACGCGGTCTTGCGCGTGGTGAGCGGGCCTGACGTGGGCGCCCTTGCAAGCGGATTGGCCGGCCTCACCGCCACCGGCCGCAGCGCAACCTTCGCTGTGAAGCAACACTGCAATCGGCAAGGCGTACGCCTGCAAGGCGAAGCGATGACGTCGCAGACCGGTTGGGATCGGTCTTCGTTCGGCGTGTGCGCGGGCTGCGTGCAAATCGCTAATGACGGCCAGCCCATCGTCTTATTGTGCAACCATCAAACCACCGGCGGCTACGGAATACCGTTCGTGGTGATCTCGGCTGACACGCCGCTGGCCGCACAGCTGCGGCCCGGCGATCAGGTGACGTTTCAGGCGGTGAACCAAGCTGTCGCAGCCAACGCATTTGTCGAACGCATGCGCGTATTCAGACAGTTGAGGTAAGGGGTAGCAGTTATGGCCGGCGCGAGCATCGATCTCAACGCCGACGTCGCCGAGTCGTTTGGCGCGCGACGCAGTGGTGATGCGGAGCCCCTTTTCGCTTTCGTTTCCTCGGCTAATGTCGCGTGCGGGTTTCACGCAGGCGACCCGAGCATCATCGCCGCCACGATCGAGGCCGCCATCAAACAGAACGTGGCACTGGGAGCGCATCCTTCGTATCCCGATCCGGGCGGATTCGGACGCAAGAGCATGCACCTCTCGCCGGATGAGTTGCGCTACGGGATCATCTATCAAATCGGCGCGGTCCAAGCGATCGCGCGATCGCTGGGTGCGCGGCTGAACCACGTGAAGCCGCACGGAGCGCTGTACAACGACGCGGCGCGCGATCCGGAAGTCGCACAGATCGTCGCCGAAGCCATCGCAAGCTTTGATAGCGACCTCATCCTCGTCGGCCTGGCGGGTTCAGCGTTGTTGGTCGCCGGCCGCGCCGCGCGGCTCGCTGTGGCGGCAGAAGCATTTTGCGATCGCCGCTATGAGGACAACGGTTTGCTGCGCAACCGCGCTCACGCGGATGCTGTTCTGCAGGGAGCGCAAGCGGCCGTTGCGCAGGCGCTCGAGATTGCGACCGAACAGGTCGTGCATACCGCCAGCGGTCACGTCATACAACTCGAGGCGCAGACCTTGTGCGTGCACGGCGACACGCCAGATGCAGCGGCAATTGCCGAGGCGGTCAGGACTGCATTGACGGCAGCGGGAATCACTATCCGATCATTGTCGAAGGAAAAGCGTTAGATGTTTCACATGCTGCAGCACGAGATCGAGGCGATCTGCAACGGGTTCACAAGTGTGCCCGCCTTTAGCGACATCGAGATATTGAAGTCCACGCTGCGCCGCGAGCGTGGCATGTTTTACATCAGCCTAGTCATCGATCGGCCCAACGGCGTCGGCACCGATGTGTGCGAGGCCGTCGCCCGTCACATCGAGCGCCGCTTGGAAGAATTGCCGCCGCCCGTTCCCCTCTACCATCTGGAAATTTCGTCGGCCGGGCTGGCGCGGCCGCTGCTCAAGCCGGAACACTACGAGCGCTTTCGAGGAAAAGAGATCAACGTGATCACGACGCTGCGCATTCGCAACCGCACGGAATTCACCGGCACGATCGCAGCGGTTGCGGAGAACGCGGTGACCGTCGACGACAAATATGCGGGCATAACGCCCATCCCGTATCAGGTGATCAAGCGCGCCAATCTCGTCTATCACCCCGAAGAGGATTTGAAAAAGTCGAAATCCGGCTGATCGACCCCTTGCGGAGGTAGTCCAGCTATAGTAAAATAAGGGTGTATTCTACAGAGGAGTGGGTCAGCCCACTCCTTTCCTAGTCTAAAGGGACACTGAAATAGGCATGGCTCCACGCAGAACGCTCAAGAAAACGGCATCCGGCGACGGCTCGGCGGCGATGACCCCGGCCACGCCCAATCCTGAACTGATCGCAGCACTCAAAGATCTTGAACGCGACCGCAATCTTTCTTTTGAAACGCTCATCGAGGCGCTTGAGGCTGCGCTCGTCTCCGCCTACAAACGCAACTTTGTACGCGAAGCTGAGGCTGTCGGTAATCCGATCGTCGTGGTCGACCGCAACGACGGATCCTATCGCGTCTTTGCGCGGCGCACGGTGGTCGAAGAGGTGACCGATCCGCAGCTGGAGATCGCCCCGGCCGAAGCCGGCGACAAACATAAAGTCGGCGACAATTTCGACGTCGAGGTGACGCCGAAAGAATTTGGGCGCATCGCCGCTCAAACCGCCAAGCAGGTGATCGTGCAACGTATCCGCGAGGCCGAGCGCGATATGGTGTTCGAAGAGTTCAACGAAAAACTCGACCGCTTGATCACCGGGACCGTGCTGCGTTACGAGCAGCGCAATATGTTCATCGACTTGGAAAAGGCGGAGGCGATATTACCGCTTTCAGAGCAAGTGCCGCACGAAGTGTTCCGCATCGGCGGCCGCATCCGCGTGTACGTCATGGAAGTCCGCAAGACGAACAAGGGACCGCAAGTCATTTTGTCGCGTACGCACCCCAATCTTATCCGGCGTTTGTTCGAACATGAGATCCCGGAAGTCGATCAGGGGCTTGTGGAAATCAAAGACGTTGCCCGTGAAGCCGGCTCGCGCTCTAAGGTCAGCGTGTGGACGGACGAGGAAGACATCGACGCAGTCGGCGCGTGTCTGGGCCCGCGCAGCTCGCGCGTCAACAACATCGGTGAAGAACTGCACGGCGAAAAAATCGACGTCATTCAATGGTCGTCGGATCCCGCCACCTACGTGGCCAACGCCCTGCAACCGGCTAAGGTGCTGTCGGTGCATCTCAACGAGCGCGAGCGGCTCGCCGAGGCCGTCGTGCCGGAATACCAATTGTCGCTCGCCATCGGCAAGGAAGGGCAAAACGTTCGCCTGGCGGCGAAGCTCAGCGGCTGGCGCATCGACATCCACAGCGAAGAGCAGTGGAACGAAGTCGTCGTCCAGCGCGCCGAGGAAGAAAAAGAACAAGAGCACGTGGCCGCGATGGCGGAAATAGTCGCAGAGGAAGCGGGAGTCGAACTCACGCCGGAGATGCTTGCCGAGGATGAAGACCTCATCCGCCGGCTGCAAGAATTGCAGCGCGGGTTGGACGAGAGCGATGCAAGCGACGAGGCAGGCGATGGCGCCGCCGAGGAACCTGCGGTTGAGAGGACTGCAAGTGGAGACTAGGCAAGGTGAAGAAAGGTCACGTGCCCATTCGTCAGTGCGCCGGCTGCAAATCGCGCAGGGAAAAAGCTGTTCTGCTCCGGTTCGTCCATGCCGCTGCGGGCGACTGGGAAGCCGATCCGCGCAACCGTCTGCCCGGCCGGGGCGTGTATCTGTGCTCTCAGGCATGCATACAGCGGCTGAAAAAGAACAAACGATATCGAACACTGAGTACAACGGCCGAAACAATCGCCACCAGCGTCTGGCCAACCATCTCTAGTATTTAAGGAAAGAATGGCTTCAACCGTACGAGTACACGAGCTCGCAAAAGAGCTCAATCTGTCGAGCAAAGAGACGATCGCGTTGCTGAGCAAAGTCGGCATTCGCGCATCGACGCATATGAGCGTCATCGACGAGCATCGCGCTCGCATCGTCAAGGGCGTTTTGCTGGGAAACCTGGCTCAAGCTGCCAAGACCCATAAGCCTACGCCGAAGAGCGCGGGAAACGGCACTCCGGCTGCGGCGACCAAGGCAGTGGCTGCTCCCGCGGTTGCACCGATTGTTGCGCCGGCGCCGCAGACCGCCACGCTCAAGCCCCCAGCTCAAGCTCAGCCCGAGCTGCAGCCCCATGCTCCTGCGGCCGCTGCATCGGTTGCGCCTCCCAGCCCCAAAGTCGCGGCTGAAGCGCAGCCTTCATTGAAACCTGTGCCCGCCGGGCAGCGTTCAGCCGTACCGCGGGCCGCGCCGGCTCACAAAGTCATACCTGCAGCATCGGCAAGTCCTTCAACGCCGGTGCCGTCGCAAGCGCGCACCGCAACGAGTCCGCCGCGTCAAGACGTGCCGCAAAGCCGGCCGCTCGGCCAGCCACAACAGGCAGGTCCGGGCACCGCGACCCGCGCTCCTTTGCGCCGCGATGGAATGATCATACCTGCCAGGCCGATGCCGGGCCGTCCAATGCCTGGACGCCCCGCACCGGGCCGCCCCATGCCCGGACGGCCGGGAATGGGTCCAGGAGCTCCGCTTCCCACCACCGGCCCAGCGCCTTCAAGCGGCGGCCGTAAGCGTTCGCGTGAGGACCTGGAGCGCGACCGCAAAGAACGCGAGCGCGAGGAGCTTCTAAAGAAGACACAGCCGCGGCACAAAGCTGCGTCGGTAGCGACGCCGACCGCCGAGCCTGTGGTTTTCAAAGATTTGGAGATCCCAGACCTCATCACGGTGCAGCAACTGGCGGCTGCGATGGCCATCCCCGCCGGACAAGTCATCGCGCAACTCATCCGCACGGGCACCATGGCCACGATCAACCAGCACATCGCTCCGGACGTCGCCTCGCAAGTCGCGCGCCGGTTCGGCTTCAACACGATCGTCAAAGAGGCCGGTGAGGAAGCGCAGGAGATCGTCGTTGAAAGCGATCCCGCCGGTTCGCTCACCACTCGGCCGCCGGTGGTCACCGTGCTCGGACATGTGGACCACGGCAAAACGTCTCTGTTGGACGCCATCCGCTCCACCAAAGTTGCGGCCGGTGAAGCGGGCGGCATCACGCAGCGCATCGGTGCGTATACCGTTGAGACAAACGACCGCAAAGTCACGTTCATCGATACACCCGGCCACGAAGCGTTTACAGAGATGCGCGCGCGCGGCGCAAAGGTGACCGACGTAGCGATCTTGGTGGTCGCGGCGGATGACGGCGTCATGCCGCAGACGCTGGAAGCTATGAATCACGCGCGTGCCGCGGGCGTGCCGATCGTGGTCGCGGTGAACAAAGTCGACAAACCGAATGCCAACGTGGACCGCGTCAAGCAACAGCTTTCCGATCACGGGCTCACTCCGGAAGATTGGGGTGGTTCCACGCAGTTCATTCCGGTGTCAGCCAAGTTGAAGACGGGCATCGATGAGCTGTTGGAAATGGTGCTGCTCAACGCCGACCTGCTCGAGCTCAAGGCGAATAAAAATCGCCGCGCCCAAGGCGTGATCATCGAAGCGCAGCTCGACCGCACGCGCGGACCTGTCGCAACGGTGCTGGTGAAGAACGGCACCTTGCGCACGGGCGACATCGTCGTGGTCGGTTCCACCTGGGGTCGCGTTCGCGCGCTTTTCGACGACAAGCTGCAAGCCATCAAGCGAGCCGGTCCGGCTATTCCGGCTGAGATCATGGGCCTGTCCGATGTTCCCTCGGCCGGCGACATCTTAGAAGTCGTCTCCGACGAGCGCGACGCGCGCGAGCTTGCGGCCAAACGCAGCCAGCGCAAGCGTGAGCAGCGCATGGCAAGCGCTCGTCACGTCGTCACGCTGGACGGATTCTTGGCACAAGCCAAAGAGGGCGGCGTGCGCGATCTCAACTTGATCATCAAGGCCGATGCGCAGGGTTCAGCCGAGGCGTTGCGCGCGCAGCTCGACAGCCTGGCAAATGAAGAAGTGCGCACGCGCGTCATCCACACCGGCGTCGGCGGCATCAACGAATCGGATGTCATGCTGGCCAGCGCTTCGAACGCGATCATCATCGGTTTCAATATCCGGCCGGACGCCACCATCACGCGCAAAGCCGAAACCGAGGGCGTGGACGTGCGCCTCTACGACGTCATCTACAACGTCATAGACGAAGTAAAGGCCGCGCTCACCGGCATGCTCAAACCGCAAACACGCGAAGTGGTGCAAGGTCAGGCAGAAGTGCGTCAGATCTTCAAAGTGAGCAAGGTCGGCACGATTGCGGGCTGTTACGTCAAGAGCGGCAAAGTCACGCGCGATTCGCGTGTGCGCTTGCTGCGCGACAGTGCGGTCGTGTACGAAGGCAAGCTTTCATCGCTCAAACGCTTCAAAGACGACGTGCGGGAAGTCACGGAAGGATACGAGTGCGGTATGGCAATCGAGAACTTCAATGACCTCAAAGAAGGCGACGTACTGGAAGCTTTCACGACCGAGGAATTCGCGCCGGCCGGCGCAGCGTAAGCTGCGGTCGAGTCATCGCCAGCATGGATCGCGACGTCGTCGATCAGGCCCACGAGATATATTTCAACGTCATTGTAGCGCATGGCGATGGCGACGAACCATGGTCGCCCGAGCAGCGTTCGGAATTGCGGCGCGCGTTGAGCTTGCTCGAGCCCGTTGAAATCGCGGGCGAGCTCGGGCCGGAAGGCATTCAGTTGATGGCTTCGCTTTGTCTAGAACTGGGCAATGACGAACGCGAAGAACATCTGTTGCGCAGCGGGGTTGACTTGTATCCGGCATCGCCCGGCCTGCACGCCGATCTCGGGGCCGCCTATGCGAACCTGAGCAAATGGTCGCCCTCCGTCGCGCACCTGTCGGCGGCAGTACTGCTGGGCGTCGATGAGCCCGATGAGCGTTGGGCGATGACGGTTTCGCAACTCGTCGATGCTTTGGTGGAGTGTGGTGAAGAAGAGCGTGCCCAGGCAGTGCGCGGCTGGGCGCTCACGCATATAAAGGATGACCAAGCGCGGGCCTGGCTGGAAGAAGATGATTCCGCCGAAGACGCCGCGGACTAGCTGTCTCGTCAAATCAAACTTGACGTCGAACACATGTGTGGTGATATAGGCAGTGCCTGAAAACTCTGCAGTCAAAAGCCAGCGGCTGATCCGCATCGAGCATGAAATCGTGCGCGAACTCAGCGAGATCGTACATGAGGAGCTCAAAGATCCTCGGGTTGGTTTCGTGACGTTTGTGGGGTGCGAAATCAGCCCGGATCTGCGCTCCGCCAAGGTATACGCGAGCCCCATGGGCGACACGCGCGCGGCGAGCGATACCATGAAGGGCTTGCAGTCGGCGGCCGGGTTTTTGAGCTCGTCGCTGGGCAAACGCATGCGCACGCGGCGCACGCCGGCATTGACCTTCGTGCGCGATGCCTCCATCGCGCGCGGCGTGCGCGTGACGAATATTATCGATGAGGTGCGGCGAGAAGATGAGCGGAAAAGTCACTCACAGTAACGGCAAGTCCGCCGCCGGCGTGATGGATCAAGAATTGCTGGCGTGTTTTCGCACGCATTCTCAGTTTGTGATGTGCGCGCACGAAAAACCCGACGGCGACGTATTGGGCAGCGGTTTCGCACTCGGCCTCGCGCTCGAGGGCATGGGCAAGAAAGTCATCTATTTTCTGGATGACGAAGTCCCAAAGAACCTGCTATTCTTGCCCAATTCAGAAAAGACGCAGCGCACGTTCGAGCGTGTGGCAGACGATGCGATCTTCGTTTTTCTCGACATGAGCGACCAATCGCGTGCCGGTAAAGCGCTCGGCTGGGTGCCGCCGAATCGCATCGTCAACATCGATCACCATCTCGGCAATCGCCGCTTCGGCCGCTGGAATTATGTCTTAGAATCGGAAGCCGCCACAGGCGTGTTGGTGTTGAACCTCATCACGGCGCTCGGCCGGGAGGTCACACCGGATGTCGCGACGTGCTTGCTCACGACGCTCATTTCCGACACGGGTTGCTTTCTCTACAGCAATGCCAAGCCCAGTACGCTGCGGCTAGCGGCGGCACTCGTTAATGTCGGGGCCAATAAAGATCTGATCACGGAACAGCTGTATCAAACGCGTACGTTCAGCGGTCAGAAAGTGCTGGGTCGTACTCTCGACGAAGCCGTCCTCACAGACGACGGCATCTGTTATTCAGTGGTACCGCAAGCGCTCTTGGAAGAGTTCGGAGCAACGCACGAGGATTTGGAAGACGTTGTCGGCGCTTTGCGCGCGGTGGATCGCTGTGAAGTCGCGGCGCTCTTGAAAGAATCTCCCGACGGAAGTTACCGGCTCAGCCTGCGCTCGCGCGGCAAATTCAACGTCATGCGCATGGCCCAGACGCTAAAAGGCGGGGGCCACTTCCGCGCTGCCGGCGCGACCCTTGCGGGCCCATTGGCTTCGGCGCTGGCTTGCACGCTCGAAGCGGTTCGCATGGAGATGGCAGCCGCGCACGCAGCGCAGACCTAGTTGACGGCGCCCTTCGGGTTCGTCAACGCATTCAAACCTGTAGGAATCAGTTCGGCCGCCTTCGGGAGCTGGGTAAAGCGGCTGGCAAAAGCGAGCGCCGTCGGTCATTGGGGCACACTCGATCCCACCGCCGCCGGCGTTTTGGTCTTGGCCGTGGGTCGCGCCACCCGCTTGTTGCCACTCCTGCCCCACGATCGCAAGCAATACGTCTTCGAGCTCGTCTTAGGAACAAAGACCGACTCGGGCGATCGCACCGGCCAAGTAATCCAAAGCGCACACGTTCCCGCGGATTGGAGACTGCGGTTACGGTTGGCGTTGACGGCGTTGCTCGGGGCCATCAAACAAACGCCGCCCATGTATTCTGCGCTCAAGGTCGAGGGGCGGCCGCTCTATAGCCGCGCCCGCGCCGGCATCGAAATTCCACGAGCGCCGCGTGAAGTACGCATCCACGCGTTGCGTCAGCTCAGCGGCGAAGCGATGGGCACGACCTTGGCCACAACCCGCAAGACGTCCGGCCCGACAAGTTCGGATCGCACTGCGCGCTTGTTTGTCGAGTGCGACGCGGGCACATACGTGCGCGTCCTGTGCGAAGACATCGGCCTGCAGTTGGGTTTGCCGGCGCATATGGGCATGCTCGTGCGCGTGGCTGCCGGCACCTTCACGATACAAGATTCGGTTACGCCGGCCACAATAGCAGAGGCGATCGAAAACACCATTCTCAACCCGCTGACGATTCTCACGCAGGGGCGCGTCGAGCTTGATACGGCGAATGCGCGGCGCTTCGTGTACGGCAATGAGATCGCCGTTCCGGACGCGCCCGTTTCTGAGAACGAGGTGCTCGCTGTGCATGAGGGTCACTTGCTCGGATCGGGGAGCACGTTTTCACGCGACGGCCATGTCATGCTCGCCCCTGTGCGCGTTATCGCGACGCCGGCAGAATTACCGTAGCCGGCTCGCGAACGATTAGCCGCCATGCGAATCGTGAGGTCCCTCGAGACTTACGAAGCCGCCGCTGATCTATTGCTCAGCATCGGCGTCTTTGACGGCGTCCATCTAGGGCATCGCGCGGTTCTATCGCGCTTGGTCGCGACGCGCGGACAAGGGCGCCTAGCGGGCGCGATGACCTTCGAGCGCCACCCGCAAGAATTTCTTCAGCCCGAAAAAGGGCGCGTGTACATCACGACGGTGGATGAAAAGATCAACCTCTTAGCGGGCTGCGGTTTGGACGTGCTCTTTTTGCTGCCTTTCGACGAACGTATTCAGAGTTTGGAACCGGAAATGTTTCTCGACAGGATCTTACTGCAGCGGCTGCACAGCAAGATGTTGATCGTCGGGGACCAATGGCGTTTCGGCAAGGGGCGCAGCGGCGACGTCGCACTGGCAAAAAAATTTCTGGAAGAGCGCGGCTGCGCTTTCGAAGCAGCGCCGCTGCTCGAACATGACGGCGAGAAAGTTTCCAGCTCGCGCATCCGCGCGCTTATTTTAGAAAACCGCTTCGAACAAGCCGATCAGCTCCTGGCTTCGCCCTACCAAGTGCGCGGCATCGTCGAGTTAGGCGACGGGCGCGGACACGTGCTCGGCGTTCCAACTGCCAACCTTGCCGTCGCAGCGGAAAAGCTCATTCCAGGTGCCGGCGTCTATGCGTGTTGTGCTCGGCTCGAGGGCAAGGAGTACCAAGGCGTGACCAGCATCGGCGATAAGCCGACATTTGGCGGCACGGATCTTACGTTGGAGACCTATATCCATGACTTCAATGCGAGCATCTACGGCGCGCAACTGACGCTGGCACGCTGGCGCTTCTTGCGCAAACAACAACGGTTTGATTCTGCTGCCGATTTGGTCAGGCAAATGAAAGCCGACGTCGAAGCGGCCAAGACTGTGGCGCTCTAGCTCGTCTTAAACTTGCCACTGCAGTGCGTCGTGTAATTAGTGCCGCGCTTCTTCCGCGGTCGTTTCCGCGGCCGCCGCCGCTCCACCTAAGTAGCGCTGCAGCCACTCGACGATAGCCTCCAAGCGCGCCACTCGTGCTCTCGGAGGACCCGTTCGTGACATGCCGTGATCAGCATTGAGAAAACGCAACATTTCTACCGTGCGGCCGCGCTCGCGCAAGGCGGTGAAGAGCTGCTCGGCTTGTTCGGGCGGACAGCGATAGTCGTTTTCCGGTTGAGTGATCAGAAGCGGCGTATGTATCGCATCCGCATACGTCAGCGGCGAGCAGCGCCGGTATACTTCGGGAATTTCCGATGGACGGCCGCCAAGCTCGTCGTTGAGCATCCTCCCGACTTCCGACGTGCCCCACAGACTAGTGAGGTTGGTCGCCGGACGCATCGCGATCGCCGCTGCGAAACGGTTGCTGTGGCCGACGGCCCAGGCTGTGAGATAACCGCCATAGCTGCCGCCGGCGACACCGAGCCGGCGCGCATCAATCGGGTAGCGTTCCAACGCGGCGTCTAACACAGTCATGCAATCAACAAACGCCGGCGTTGCCCAATCCCCAATAATTGCACCCGCAAAGGCCTCGCCATAGGTCTGGCTCCCGCGCGGATTGCAGAAGATGACATCGAAGCCGCACGCGGCGAGTAATTGCATTTCGAAAAAGAAAGCGTCGCCGTAACTGAAATGCGGGCCGCCGTGGATCTGCAAGACTGCCGGATGCATCCCGTCGTCGCCGAAAGCGCGCAAGTGCCATGCATCAATCGGTCCCGCCACTCCCGCGGCAGTGAAGCGCTCCGCACGGCGCAGGCCAAGCGACTCGCACCATGCCCGTGTTTCATGCGTGAGAGGCTGCAAGCCAGCGGACTCGCGGCTCACATACAGCTCGGGCGGTGTTGCCGAGTCGGAAGCTGCGACGACAAGCGTTCCTTCGCCGGCGCTTTGGAACTCCGCGAGCGAATGTGTTTGCGGCGTGAGCGCACGTTCGGAGCCTGCCGTAACGGCGAAGACACGGGCGCAACCATGCTGACTGCCCAAGACGGCCAACGACACCGGGCTGAGCCAAACGGGCGCCGCAATGTTTCCTGCAGTGCCCGTATCGGTGAGGACGAGGTTGCCTGCGGTCCACTGCGCTTGGCTTGTCCAACATTGCGATTCGGATCCGTCTGCTTGCGCGACAAAGAGCCGCATGTTCTTTAGACCAGCCCATCCGTCCGCGCTCTTCAAGCCGACGAACGCGATTCGTTTTCCGTCTGCGGACCACGCCGGAGCTTCCAGCGCGCCCTCGAGCTGCAAGATACGCTTCGGCCAAAAATTGTCGGCACGCTCCGCCACCCAGAGTTCGGTGTGAAACAGCTTATCGTTCTCGGGGTCGTGCTGGCCGGCGAACGCCAGCCGGCTGCCATCCGGTGACCACGCAGGCGCGTCGCAAGACCCGCTGCCGTCTGTGAGAGCGCGGACGCTCTGTTCCACGAGATTGACAAGCCACATGCGCGGAACGTCGTCGAGGTAGCCTATTCCGTCAGCGCGGTAGCGAATGCGCGTGATGCGACGCCAGCCGCGTTCTTCGACCGTGCGCTTCATGGCATCCGCGGTTGAAACAGCAGCAAGGTGGATGCCGTCGGGCGAGACCGCAAAGTCCGAAACGTCGCCGTCGATCCGTGCCAGTGCCCGCGGCTCGCCTCCCGACGTATCGATCGACCACAGCTGGACCGCTCCGCTTCGATCGCTCAGAAAAAACAGGCGCTCGCCATCGGCCGACCATTGCGGGGCGAAGTCGCGATGCTGTCCATCGGTGAACTTCCGTACCGCTCCATCCGACAGGCGCACGACACGAATGCTGCCGTTATATTTGTTCGCGGCTCGATCAGCCACGCTGACGGTGTATGCAACGGAGTGCTGGGCCGGATGCACTGCACACTGGCCGACGACAGGGAGCGTGAATAAATCGTTCGCAGTCAAAGCCGTTTTGCGTGGCGCCATGCTGTCGGTCTATCGGCGCAACCCAAGAGCTTCCTTCTCAGGTCAGCAAGGCAAGCAAGTGTTCGCTTGCGGACGTCGAAAGAGGGAACATACTTGAAATATATTGCGTTGGGTATAATGTCTACGGTCAACCGAAGGAGGAAGACGGAATGCGTAAGCTTGCCCTGTTTATCGTGTCAGTGTGGATGCTGGCTGTAATTTTTGCGGCGTCGGCGCCACTTACCGCCCAGGCCGACACCGGTGTCTGGTCGGGCCGCGTGGTGCACGTTTCAACCGCCAATATCAAGGTCTACAATCCCGTCGGGAAAAAGACGCTGAGCTTTTTGCTCGTACCGAAGTTCAGATCTGTTTTTTCGGACGACGGCAAGACCACGATTCAAATGGCGACCATCAAACCCGGTATGTGGGTCAAGGTATTCTACGATCAGGATTTGTTGGGCGCGCGTCATGCCGATAAGATCGTCATGGTGAAAAGCGGCAAGGCGATGGGCTCCTAAGCTAGGAGTTTTATCCTAGGCGTAGGTACGAGATAATGTGTAGGAGCGGGGGCTAGCCCTCGCTCCTACATCTATATACGCCACTCTTGGACGTTCCAAAAATCCGAGTTGACCGGTTCCGGTTTGAATCCGCGCAAATCATTGTTGACGACATAAATTGTTTTCGGCCACGCGATTGGGATCACGGGCACCAGTTCGTTGAGCCGCTGTTGTAGCCGAACGTAGATGGGCTTGCGCTGCCGTTGATCGTACAGCGCTAAACCACGTTCGGAGAGAGCGTCGATTTCGCGGTCGGAGAAACGCGCCGCGTTATAGCCAACCGGGGAAAAGTATTTCGTTCCAAAGTTCACCGAGCGGTCGGGGTCGGGGTCGTATACGAAGCCGTCTAAAGCAACATCGAATTCTGCTTTATTGTACATGCTGTCGCGCGCGAACAACACGTTGATCGGAATCGGTCGAACGGTCACGTCTGCGCCGATCGCATGCCAAGCGTTTTGCATTTGCTGCGCCAGAATGCCGCGCGCGGTGGCACCGGCATAGGTCAACAAGCTGAACTGCAGACGCCGTCCATCGCGAGCGCGGATACCATCAGAGCCGAGCTTCCAGCCGGCTTGGTCTAAGAGCGTGTTGGCGCGTCGCACATCGTACGGGAGCGAGTGATTGTCGGGTGAATACGCCCAGTTGTATGGCGGCAGGGTTGAATCTGCCGGTACGCCGGATTCCCCATAGGTGTTGGCGACGAAGCGCTTGCGATCGAGCGCCAAGACCAATGCCTGCCGCACGCGCACATCGTCGAAGGGCGTTCGCGTCACGTTGAAGGTGGCGTGCACGCCGGTGTAACCGCTAACGAGGGAGACCGTATAACCAGTGATGCTGCGCAGAGTTGGCAACTGGGTCGCCAGCGGAATCTCTCCCACGTCGAGTTCTTTGGCGCTCAACATGGTGAGACGAGTGTTGTGATCCGATATGAACAAGATCTGCAACTGTCGGATATGCGGTGCGCCGCGAAAGTAGTGCGGGTTCGGCTTGAGCACGAGGCGCGAGCCATGCTCCCAATGATCCATTTCCATTGGCCCCGTGCCGACCGGCTTCACCGCGAATGGATCGCGGTTGAAATCGGACGAGTTCTGCAGTAGATGACGCGGTATGATCTCACCATTTTCACCGTTGCAAAAGAGCTGTGCAACGGCGGGCGCTGATGGCGACTTGAGCTGTACCACGACGCTGTATGGATCGGGGGCGCTGATCGCGCGAACTTGTTCGTAGATGGCGGTATTGGGCGCATTGACGCGGGGATTCAGAATCGTTCTGAATGTAAAAATGACGTCGTCCGCGCTGAACGGTTTGCCATCGTGCCATACAACGCCGTGGCGCAAATGGTAAGTGATCGTCTTGCCGTCGCGGCTAATGCCGCCGTTGCGCACGCTGGGAACCACCGTCGCCAAGTCGGGTATCAAGCGTTGCTGATCGTTTATTTCCACTAACCCATCGAAGATCGCGCCCGCGACATTCTGTTCGACCGCCAACGTGGTGATGGTTGGGTTGAGCGTGTTGATGTCGCTACCCAGTGCGTAGCGAACGATGCCGGGCTGGGTGCTGTTATTGTGCAAACTCCGCGCGCCGTTTCTTGCCGAGTGGTCGTCCGAAGTCGATACCTGCGTGCAAGCCGATAGCCAGAGTGCTGCGGACGCCGCGAGAAGGAGCGTGAGGATGCGTTTCATTCTCCTGACTTTGTAGTTCGCCAGCGGGGACGGTCCAGGTGTGTGTGAAGCGGCATGCGGGTATAAGCGGCAAGGTAGTTAAGCCGCAAGCCACAAGAGCTTGCAGGAGGCAGATTGTCAAGCATGGATGACCTCAAAAAAGAAGTAGACCGCGCAGGCAAAGATCTCAAAGACGCGGCGGACGAAGCCAAACATCGCTTCCAGGCTGGCGCGGAAAAGGGCAAACGCGATGTCGCCGGTGACGAGATGACAACCACGGAAAAACTGGACTCGTCACTGAAGCAAGCCGGCCACGAAACAGCCGCGGAATTTGATAAGGCAAAACGAAAAGTCCGCGACAATATTTGAGCGGTTGCTCGCACGTTCAATCGAGCGCATCCGAGCTCAATGACCCGCAGGCGCGCCTCATGGCGCGCCTGTTTCATTTCGTTCCGAACCTTTCGATCGTTCCGACCCATCCGATCGCTCCGATCCGTCCGATCGTTCCGACATATCCGCATTGAGCGCGGCCGCGGCGAGAACCACTTCCGGCTCAGGCTCGTGCGGCTTTTCAGGCGCAACCAGCGTGGCGATCAGAATTACTAAAAGCCCTATCGCGGGTCCAAAAAACAATGGGTGGAGGGTGCCGAGAATTGGAATGGGCACGCGCCCATAGAGCCAAAGTTGGGAAATCACACCGGAAGCGGCGGCCAGCAGTATAGCCCAAAAGCCGGCGCGTGTGTTCGTCGGCTTCCAATACAAGGCTAGCATCAGCGGAAAGAAAATTGCGGCGGGGGCGACGATCGTTGAAAACACGACCGCGTCGACCACGCCGGGAAACTTCAGCGCAACCACTAGCGCAATCGCCGCCAAAAAAATGATCGAGATACGGGAAACACTGAGCAGGCCTTTGTGTTTCAGCGTCTTGCGCATGAGCGGCTCGTAGATGTCTTGTACAAAAACTGACGAGGGCGCGGCCAGGTAGGCCGAGGCGGTCGACATCGTTGTCGCCAGGATCCCGGTCAAGAAAAAGCCGCGCAACCCGTGCGGGAAAACGTTGGCAACCAGGCTCGGAAATGCTTTGTCTTGATCTTTGAGCCCGGGCACCAAGACCGATGCCGCCATGCCGATCCCGGCCACGCAAATCCCGAAGACGAGATAATTGGCAGCGGTGTACATGTAGGCGAAGCGAGCCACCTTATCGTCACGCGAGGCGAACACACGCTGCATGTACGCTTGATCGGTGGACCACGAATAGATGCACAACGCAAACCAGGCGAGCGGAGTCATCACCCCAAGCTCACCCATGCTGAAATGGCTCGCAGGCAGGCTTGCATGTAGAGCGTGCCAGCCACCGACTTTGATCAGTGCGAGCGCCAATCCAAGCAAGACCGCGCTCATCAGGACGAAGTATTGCAAAATGTCTGTCCACACGACTGCCCACAGTCCGCCCATCGCCGTGTAGGCGACAAACACCGCTGTCACGAGCAGCGACGCCAGCAGCGTGGGCAGACCGAAAAGGGCGGTGAGCGCAAGCGACGACACCATGATCTGGACTGCAAGAAATGTTATCGCCTCGATGATCTGCAGCGTCGCGATTAGGCGTTGGGTCGGCACCCCGTAGCGCTGTCCGAGATAGCCGGGAACCGTGTTGACCTTCAGCCTGCGCAGCGCGACCGTCGCAGTAAACCCCACGATGATCCACGCCGGTACCGCGGTGAGGTTCCAATACGAGCCTGAGACGCCGATGGCGTACGCTAAGCCTGCTCCGCCGATGAGCCCGGATCCGGAAAAGACGGTCGCAGCCAAACTCAAGCCGGCTTGGAAACGTCCGAGCGAACGGCCACACAGATGAAAATCGAGCGCCGATCCGATCTTTCGTGACGTCAACGGTCCGATCGCGAGCACGGCTGCGATATAGACGAAGAAGACGATAAAGTCGACTGATTTCAAACCATGTAGCTCTTCGGCGGATCTGCGAGCTGTAGAATGGGTCGATTGAGAGAGAAGCCGCTGATGTCTGCTTCAGTTGATCCGTCGCACGCAAGCTCGGACAATATCTTGCCGAGTGCCGATGCGAACTTGAACGCGTGCCCGGCGCCGATCGCGATGACGGCGTTCTCCGCGCCTGGGACCTTATCAACGATAAAATCACGGTCCGGCGGCAAAGTATAAAGACAGGTTTTGGTATAGATAACCGGCCCCAAGGCAGACGGCAGGTAGCGTTCGAGAAAGGCGCTCACCCGTGCAAAATTATCCGGATCCGGATCGAACGTGCGCGTGTCCGGATCGACGGATTTGCCCCCGGCATCCTGCGCGACCTTGGGACCAGCTTCGCCGAAGACCGGCATGCCGTAGAAGCTCGGATCGTCCATCCAGATCCAAACGGGGAACCGGTCGGGCGCAAACTGCTTGATATCGGGCGACGCGAAATATGTGACCTGCTCTTTGGTCACCTCTAAAGGGAGCTGTAGACCGAAATACTGCAGCGCGCGGTTGGACCACGGACCTGCAGCGACCACGAGCTTATTGCAAGAGTAGCGCTCGCCGCCGGCGCTCACGACAAACTCGGCGCCATGCCGAGTCACGCCGGTCACCGGAGCGTTTTCGATGAGCGTTGCGCCATGTTCGCGCGCCAATCGTTGATGCGCCGCAGTGCAACGCGCCGCCATGGCGATGCCGCTTTGTTGCTGGTATAAACCGTGGATGTCATCGCTCAGGTGAAACTGAGGCCAACGGCGCATGATATCTGCCGCGTCCATATGCTCGAAGGGAACGTCGCACGCGCGCATGCTCTCGGCGTATGTCTCGAGCGGAATAGCGCTCACCCGCGGTCCGAAATCAAGGCCGCCCGTCTTGAGCACTAGTTGTTCGCCCGCGTCAACTTCAACGCTCGCCCACGCGTCGTATGCGCGTCTAGCAAGCGCGACGTAATCAGGCCGGTGGTACGAGAGGCGGATGATGCGCGAATGATCCTGCGACTCGCCGCGAACGTGTCCGAGCGTGAATTGTTCTAAGCCTAAGACGTTTGCACCGGCGCGCCGCGACAACCAGTACGCGGCGCCGCTGCCAATCCCGCCCAGACCCAACACGATGTAATCGAAATCAGAGCGCACGGTAGAAGACGCCTTAGCGTTCCGGAATCGTGGTGAGGTTCAAGCGTTCGCCGATGTAGCGGCGGATGTCTAAGCTCCAACTCTCCATGGGCGCATAATAGCCGTACTCGAAAATGCGAGAGTCCATGCCTCGCTGCACGTTCTCGCAAATAGCCCAGTCCTGACGGTTCACCAAATCCCAGAAATCAACCGCATCGCTGGGATCAAAGTCAGCGCTCGCCATCGCCGCGGGATGGAATAAAAAATCGCATACCACGGTGGTGCGCAACGGACTGTGCGGCCACAGCGCGAACGCGGCGACGTGATCGGCCGAGAGACTGAGCATGAAATTCGGATAGACCAGCTCGCCTTTGTGGCGCACTTTCTCTTCGTCGCTCAACCCCGGGAACGGCGCCCGTGACGTCTTACCGCTGAAGCTGAACGTGAACGCTCCGTCTTTGTGAGGAATCCCGTTTTCCCAATCCAAATCTCCGCCGCCGGCTTTTTTGAAGTCCGGCACGATGTCGCACAATTCAGGGTGCACACCGCCGCAATGATAACACTCGTTGTAGTTTTCGACGAGGACTTTCCAATTCGCGCCGACGTCGTACACGATGCGCCGCGCCGTACGCAATTCCGTCAGCGGATAACGCCGCAAGCGCTCAGGCACGCCCTCGAGCTGCGCGATCAGGTGTCGCCCACTCGCACCGAGCTCTCCTGGCGTGAGGTGTAAGAAGAAGAAGCCGCCCCAGGTTTCAAGACCGACCGGATAAAGAGCGAACTCGTCTTTGAAGAACTCATTTTCTTCAGTGAGGAACGGCGCGGTGCGCAGACCGCCGTCCAGCGCATACGTCCAGGCGTGGTATGGGCAACGAATCCCACTGGCGAGGGTGCCGCTAGGTCCAAGTGATTCCTGCAAACCGGGTTCGTCGCTGCGCGCGGGCATGAGCCGGCTGCCGCGATGGCGGCACACGTTGTAAAACGCTCTCAAGGCGCCGTCTTTGCCCCGCACTACCAGTACGCTTTCGCCGGCCACGTCAAGCACCAGATAGTCGCCGGCGTTGGCCACCTGCTCTTCACGGCCGCCACAAAACCACTCGCGCCAGAAGATACGCTCTTTTTCCTGCGCATAGATATCTTCCGAAAAATAAAAACGCTTCGGCAGCGTCACTTCAAGCTTGGATTTGACCGCCTTCATGCGTTAGCAATTCTCGCAATCACGAGCGAAACCATAGGAGAAAGACCAGACCTATCGCCGTGACGAAGACCCCGCTTATCACCTCGCCATATCGCTCTATGGAAGGATACCCCAGACGGCTCAAGCCGGCTGCCGACACCATGCACGTGACTACGTACGTGCCGATCGTGGTGACGGCAAAAACAATTGCCATGATGAGCAGGGCAGCAACACCAAACGGAGACGCTGCAAAAAATGCCGGCAGGGCCTCAACGCTTGGTGACGATCCCACAATCAACAACAGCGCTGTGCGCGAGTGCCCCCGCTTCAGCGCGCGTTCTGCTTCGTCGACATCTTGGGGAAGAGGCTCGCGTAGCTCACGCACTCCAGCAATCGTGGTCCAAAGCCCGAATGTCACAAGCGCGATACCCGCGGCGATATCGACAGCGCGCCCAAATCGCTGCGCGGCCAGTGCGCCTGCGCCCCACGCGGCCGCGCCGATCAGCAGCGTTGAAACGGTATGGCCCAGTCCCGCGATCGCGGCCGCGCGCGCTGTCTGACTTTGCGACCAGCGGCGATTGCGCGCGATGATCGCGATGGGCGCCCAGTGATCGGGAACGATGGTGTGCAAAACTCCAACCGCCCCAACAGTCAGAATGAGCAACGGCAGCGGCGATGGTGTCATCTAATCGTTGATGTCACTACGCGCGGGAAAGCGAACGCAGCCACCGCCAGTGCGTGAAGAACAACCCGATGCTGACTGCTAGCAGCAGTACGTTGACGAAAATAAGACGTTGCGACTGAAAGCGCGAGCTCGCCAGCCGGTCTGCGCGCAACGCTTCATACTGCGCCCGCAAATCGCTGTCCGACATGCTAGGCTGAGAAGGCTGCCGGCCGCCGTCTTGCGTGACGAAACCGCTACCGGTCGAAGATTTATAGGTAGCTTTGAACGCCTCGAACGAAGTCAACGATGGGGTTCGATACCCGTATGGGCTATTCAAAGGATGGCCCGCATCGATCACGTTTTCTGCCAACGCTTGCAGGTTGAAGACAAACATGATGACTGCGAACAAGCAGACGCTATAGCCGTAGAGCTGCGCGATGCGGTTCACCGTTCTCTCCATCGTGTCGTCTCCTGTCAAATACGAATAGCCGATCACCAAGCCCGCCACGATAAGCATCATGCAGAGCAGCCCTATCGTCGGCCAGATAAAGTTCGGATGGCTGAGATCGACGACTGATCGGTTTGTTGTTACCATGGCTGCTAAGGAACGGTAGGTTCGCACGAGCCGGCCGGCGCCGTCAGGCGCGCGGTCACCTTAGGTCAATCGCGTCGCCGTCCTGCCAGGATGCTGACGTAGTAAAGCAGCGTCAGGAGCGACTGCGCCAGAGCCGCGACGTATGTGAACGCGGCCGCATTCAATACTTTTCGCGCGCCCGCGAGCTCATCGCCGGCTAGAATGCCGTTAGTGGCGAGCAGTTGCATAGCCCGATCACTGGCATTGAGCTCCACCGGCAGCGTGATGATCGCGAAAACCGCGGTAGCCGCAAAGGCGATGAGCCCGGCCCAGGCGAGGCCGGTTAAGTTGAAGAGCACTCCGGCGATGAATAGAAGGGGACCGACCCACGCCCCCACTTGTACTGCGGGCACAATCGCGCCGCGCAGCTTCAGCGGCAGATAGCCTTGCGCATCTTGCATCGCATGGCCGAACTCGTGCGCGACGACTGCCACCGATGCGACTGAATTCTGCGTAGAACTTTGCGAAAGATTCAGCGTCTTTTCGCCCGGATCGTAATAATCGGTCAGCACACCGGGAGTGCTCGCCAGTCCAACACGAAGGCCGGTCCGTTGCATCAAGAGACGCGCAGTCTCGGCGCCGGAAATACCGCTGGAGGTCGGCACGCGCGCATAGCGCGCGAAGGTGCTTTGCACAGCCCACTGTGCCCAGAGCGCCAAGATCAGGCCGGGCAGCGCGTAGACCAAGTACATCGGGTCGAAGAAGAACATTGACAGCCTCCGTTGGGGTAATGTGGCTGCCGGAAATTGTTATTCCTTCAGAAACCAGGACTGCGAGTGAGCACCCGGCTGCCGCTGGAGCGCTAACAATGCTCTAGGCTGCGGCAGCTACCTGCTTGAGCAGCCGCGTGAAGCGCGGCTGAGACCGTAAGAATCTGAACTCCGGCTGCAGCGGAATAAAAATCGCCCACGCATCGCGGCCATCCACCGATTTCTCGAGTGCGTGCAATGCTGCGGCAGAATCGTGCAGACCGGCGTAGATAAGCGCGACCGTGAACGGCGAGACATAGCGCTGTCGCGCAGCAGAATTCAGATAATCGATGCGTGCTCGCGCCGCGGCAGTGTTACCGGACGAAGCTTCGCAATAGCCCGCGTAGGCAAACGCCTGTTGCGGATACTCGTGCCGCACTTTGTCGAATTCTTCAATTGCAGCGCTATGCTGGCCGTCGAAGGCAAGGCTGAGCGCCAAACCATAGCGGGCGAGCACGTTCGCAGGCTCGACCGAAAGAATGAAGCGAAACTGATCGAGCGCTTTGGTCAACTTAAAGCTATAGAGATAATAAAGGCCGAGCACGATCTGGTGCTCGACCGACCCCGGGTCCATCTCGAGCAGCCGTTTGACGTGGGAGTCGGCTTCAGAAAATCGCTGCGCGATGAATCCATGCCACGCGCCATTGAGGTGCGCAAGCGGATAGGCCTCGTCGAGAACCAGCGAGCGTTGCAACGAGCGCCGCGCCCGCTTCCAATCGCGCTCTGCGAAAAGCTGCAGGTCGCTGAGCGCAGCATGCGCCTCAGCCAAAGCCGGATCGATTTCCAGCGCCTGGCTCAGCGCCGCCATCGCACGTTCGAAGGCGGGACCAGGGTCGGTCATGAGATACTGAGCGAGACCCATGTGCGTCTCTGCGATGCCTACATAGGCGCGCGCGTAATTCGGCTCGACGCGTAGCGACTGTTCGAAAAACTCCAGAGCGCTTTGAAAGCCGCCGCGCGTTCGGCGCGTCCAAAAGTATCGCCCACGGCCATATAATGCCGTGGCATCGAGACTCGCTTGCGCGCGCGAGGGCGTGCTCTGGTTGATGGTCTGAATATGACGCTGGAGTTCGCCGGCGATCGCGTCCATGGCCGCGGTGTGATAACGGTGAAACTGTCTTACCGAGAGATACAGTTCTTTGGCGACCTGCGTCGCCGAAATATTTTCAATGTCGTGGCGCCGGATGATGCTGAAGTATTGAGGAGGGCACGGGGCTAAGGCGCGCTGTGCCAATTCAACGACCGCCGCTCGTACCGTTGTCGTTTGCAACGCGGACTGAAGAAGGCGGCCGATCGGTTCTTTTTCGGGAACGTTTGCTTGGCGCAGTGAGTGAAGCAGGCGGCGAACTTCACGATGGATATGCTGCATGCCGTTGTCTTCGCGTCACGCTCATGTTTCACTGCCCGTTCTGCCATAGTGCGTAATCACAGATGGCAGAACGTCGGCAGAACCGCGGAAGGTTAGCTGGCAGCAGCCTGTTGCGTGGGCGCAGCTTTAGGTTTTTGACGGATCGCGAGCGCGAGCCAGGCGCCTACGACTGCCAGACCAATGATGATCCACGCCACCTCAGGGCTCGATAGTGCCGGGATGGGCGCCACTGCGTCCAGCGAGATGGGCCCGGGCCCAGCGAAGGCGAGCGCGAGCGCGGCGGCGATGTTCATGGTGTTGAGCTCGTAACCGCCGTTGGCTTGCCAATAGCCCTTTGAAAGGTGAACGCTGAATATCGCGACCACCATGACGGCGATGATCAACGCCGGTCCGATCGGATTCAGCCAGCCGAGGAGCGTCAATAGCCCGCCGACAAATTCGCCGGCGCCCGCAGCAAACGCGAACAGCGTGCCCGGTTTGAATCCCAGCCCTTCAAAAAAGCCACCAGTGCCGGCCAATCCGTATCCGCCAAACCATCCAAAAAGTTTCTGGGCACCGTGCGCGCTCAGGCTAAGGCCGAGCATCGCGCGGGCGATAAGTAATCCAATTGCAACTGCCATGAGCATCAGTTCCTATCTTGAGTACTTAGTAATTGGGAAAATCAATGTGAGGATGAGGCGATTATAATACATCGACTTTAGGTAAGTATAGTAGTGTCTTTTTCGATATCGAGTTACCCGTGAAGCAAGTATCTCGAGGTATACCAACACATGGACAAGCGAAACATTTCAGATGCGCGTGATTGGTTCGCCGTGCTGCAAACCAGCGCACGCAGTCAGACTGCGGTCATGACGCTGCAACCAGGCGCTTGGAGCGGTGAGAAAGGTAATGAACACCCGCAGAGCGACCAAGTGCTGCTCGTGGTGGAAGGCGAAGTCGTAGCGGAAATTGGAGCTGAGCGCGCCATCTTGCGGCGTGGCGACGTCGTCATCGTCGAAGCGGGCGCGCCGCATCGGTTCGGCAACGAAGGTGCGAAGAAGGCGGTCACGTTCAACGTCTATTCTCCACCTGCATACTGATCGGTGAGGCGATCTCTAAAATCGGAGGCACGAAGTTGAAACAGCGAAGACTCGGCAAAAACGGACCGCTCGTATCCGCGATCGGACTCGGTTGCATGGGCATGTCAGAATTTTACGGCAGCGCGGATGAGAACGAGTCGATCGCGACGATCCATCGAGCGCTCGAACTGGGCTGCAACTTCCTCGATACCGCCGACATGTATGGCCCTTTCAAAAATGAGATTCTGGTGGGGCGAGCGATAGCGGGTAAGCGCGAGCAAGTATTTTTAGCGACCAAATTCGGCAACCAACGTGATGAGAATGGCGAATGGATCCGCATCAACGGTACGCCCGAGTACGTGCGCACGGCGTGCGACGCATCGCTGAAGCGCCTGCAAACGGACCACATCGATCTTTATTACCAACACCGCGTGGACAAGACGGTGCCGATCGAAGAAACGGTCGGCGCGATGGCCGAGCTCGTGAAGCTTGGCAAAGTGCGGCATCTGGGATTGAGCGAGGCCGCGCCCGCCACCATCCGGCGCGCACAAGCGGTGCACCCGATCACCGCGTTGCAAACGGAGTATTCGCTTTTTGCGCGCGACGTGGAAGCGGACATTCTGCCCACCACCCGCGAGCTCGGCCTTGGCTTTGTGGCCTATAGTCCGTTGGGCCGCGGATTATTGACCGGCGCGATCTCCGATCCCACGAAGCTGGGAGAGGGTGATTTTCGCGCCAATCAGCCCCGCTTCAAGGATGAGAACTTTCGGCGCAACCGCGAGTTGGTGGACGTGCTCGGTCAGATCGCCAAAGACAAGGGCATCACACCGGCGCAACTTGCGCTCGCGTGGCTGTTGGCGCAGGGCGACGACATCGTGCCGATTCCCGGCACCACGCACCGCAAGCGGCTCGAGGAGAACTGCGCGGCCGTCGACGTCGCTCTGACGAAGCAAGACTTGGAACGAATTGACCAGGTCGCGCGTCCGGGTGCGTTCGCCGGAGCTCGCTACGCCGATATGAGCAACGTGAATGTTTAGCCGGCGCTGAAGTCTCAATAACGCCGGTGAGGTCTCACAGGAGAGACCGAGACGGCAAAGAAAGACCTCGCGCCTCTACTCCGTTCCCGGATGAACGGATTTTGTTGGGAGATTCCGTGGCAACAGTTTCGCGCCGCGAATTTCTGAAGCTAACGGCTCTGGGCGCAGGCGCGATCGGAGTTTCCGAACTCGGATTCGATCTCGCACAAGCCTATGAAGTCCGCCAGCAGTTGCGCATCGCGGGTGCCACGGAATCCCATTCCATCTGTCCGTACTGTGCGGTTGGCTGTTCGCTCATCGCGTTCACCCGTAAAAACCCGGACGGTTCAGTTCGCTTACTCCAGATCGAAGGCGATCCCGATAGCCCCGTGAACGAAGGGCGCCTCTGCCCTAAAGGGGCTACTGCGATGGAGCTCGCCAACTCGGTCCGCCGAGTCGAGCATCCGCTCTATCGATCCCCCGGCGCCACCGAATGGCAAACGGTCTCTTGGGATTTTGTTCTCGACAAGATCGCGCAAAACATCAAGGCATCTCGCGACCGCACGTTCGTCACCACGGATGGCAAAGGCGATACCGTCAACCGTTGCCAGGGCATCGCGTTCGCTGGCGGCGCCACGTTTAGCAACGAAGAAGGCTATTTCGCCTCCAAAGTGCTGCGCGGCCTCGGTCTCGTCTACCTGGAGCAGCAGGCCAGGGTCTGACACGGCCCCACGGTGGTCAGTTTGACCGCCACGTTCGGAAGAGGGGCCATGACCAACCATTGGCGTGACATAAAAAACGCCGACCTCATCCTGATCAACGGGGCTAACCCCGCTGAAGCGCACCCGGTGGGCTTTCAGTGGTTCATGCGGGCCAAACTCGATCCGAAGCGAGGTCCGGGCAACGGCGGCGGCGCCAAGATCATTCATGCGGATCCGCGCTTTTCACGCACCTCGGCGGTTGCCGACTTGTACCTGCGCATCCGGACAGGTACGGACGTCGCGTACTTCGGTGGTCTCATCAACCATGTGCTGCTGAACAACTTGTATCACGCCGACTATGTCAAGAACTATACCAATGCGTCGTTCATCGTCGACAAGGGCTATGATTTCAAAGATGGCCTATTTTCCGGCTACGATGCCGCCAAGCGTTCGTATCAGACGGCTAGTTGGGCTTACGAGCTCGACGCAAGCGGTTTCGCCAAGCGCGACAACTCCTTGCAGAACCCGCGCAGCGCATTTCAGCTCTTGAAGAAACATTATTCCCGCTACACACCGGAGATGGTTTCCTCGATCACCGGAATCCCGAAAGAAGATTTCTTGAAAGTCGCAGACCTGGTGGGCGAAATGGGGCGGCCCGACAAAGTCATGACGATTGTCTATGCCGTCGGACTGACGCATCACACGACCGGCTCCCAGCTCATCCGCTCCGGAGCGGTGCTCCAACTGTTGCTCGGCAACATCGGAAGGCCCGGCGGCGGTATGAACGCCGAACGCGGCCATGCGAACATTCAGGGCAACACGGATAATGCGCTCTCCTGGGACATACTGCCGGGCTATCTGAAAATACCGCGGCCTGGCCAGGCGACCATCGACGACTATGTCGCCAAGAGCGCATCGAAAAAGCTCGACCCGAATGCGTGGAACTTCTTCGGAACCAATTATCGCAAGTTCATGGTGAGCTTGCTCAAAGCGTGGTACGGCAACGCGGCCACGGCAAACAACGATTTCGCCTTCAATTATATCCCGAAGCCGGCGGAAGATTCATCCTGGCTGACCATCTACGATAACGCTTTACAAGGCAAGATGGAAGGGCTGGTGCTTTCGGGCATGACTGCGGCCAGCATCGGACCGGATTCGAATCAGGTCCTTGCGGCGCTCTCCAGACTCAAGTGGCTCGTCGTCATGGATCCATTTCCCACGACGAGCTCGGAGTTCTGGCACGCCGCCGGCCTCGCTCCGGAAACCATCCAAACCGAAGTATTCATGCTGCCCGCCACGCACTGGATCGAAAAAGATGGCGCCTTCACGAACAGCGGGCGCTGGGTGCAGTGGAAGGATGCGGTGATGCCGCCGCAAGGTGAATCCCGGCACGATCACTGGATCATGGCCGACATCTTCCAAAGAGTGAAGACGTTGTACGAGCAGCACGGCGGTAAGTTCCCGGACCCGCTCATGCATCTCAGCATGGACTACCACAACCCGCTGCGGCCGGAACTCGACGAGCTGGCTCGGGAAATGAACGGCAAGGATCTGAAGACCGGCAAACAGATGGCCACCTTTGGCACGCTGCAAGACGATGGCACGACGACGGCCGGCAATTGGATTTATAGCGGCATGTACAGCGACAAGGGCAACTTCTCGAAGCGCCGCGACGGAATACAAGATATCGCGAAAAATGATCCGACCGGCATGGGATTCTTCCCGAACTGGGCGTGGAGCTGGCCGCTAAACCGGCGAGTGCTTTACAACCGCGCATCGGCCGATCTCGACGGCAAGCCATGGGATCCAATGCGGCCCGGCATCAAGTGGAATGGCCAGAAGTGGGTCGGCGACGTACCGGATTATCCGCCGAAGTTGAGTCCCACGGATCCTAAAGCATGGCTGCCTTTCATCATGACCGGCGAGGGCGTTGGACGGCTGTTCAGCAACTCGCTTCTCGACGGACCGATCCCCGAACACTACGAGCCGATGGAATCGCCCGTAGAAAATCCGCTGCATTCTTCGGTGTCCGCTTCCCCGGTAGCGTTTCTCTACGACAAAGCTGCCGGTAGACCCGATCGCTTCGGCACCCCCGATGAATTTCCGATCATCGCCACGACCTACAGGCTCACGGAGCACGAGCACTACATCACGCAACAAGTGCGTCTGCTCGTGGAGCTTCAGCCCGAACCCTTTGTCGAGATCCCTGAGGGTTTAGCGCAAGAAAAAGGTGTGAAGAACGGCGACCTCGTTCGCGTCCGCTCGAAACGCGGCAAGATGGAAGTGCGCGCTATCGTCACCAAGCGATTGGGCCCGCTCCAAGTCGCCGGAAAGAAGGTCTGGCAAGTCGGAATACCGATCCATTGGGGCTACGTCGGCATCGCAGCCGAAATGCATCCCGAGCGGTCACAGCATTGGCTTGCTAACGCGCTAACGCCGTTCGTGGGCGATGCGAACTCCAGGACGCCCGAGTTTAAGGCGTTTCTCGTCAACATTGAGAAGTTGTGATGGCACGCGCTCTAGGGGTTACCACAAGTCCTTGGGCGCAACGCCGGCGCCGCGCCGCAGAGTTGATCGAGCGCTGGCCGTTTGCAGCGGAGTTGCTGACGTTTTACGCCGCGTTGTTGGAAGTACAGGAAGAGCGTTGGGCGCAGGCGCGTATTGATTTGCCTACACGCTCCAACGTGGTTTCTTACACCGGTGCGAACGTGCTGCGGCAGATAGTAGATGTGACGATGGCACATGGGCCGGTGAAGTTGGCCGGCTCCGTTGCCGAAATCTTTCACGAGTTCAACTTCGAAGAACAAGCGGAAACCTGGTTGCGAGGCGATGCGATCGCGCCGGTCGATCGCTACTTGGTTCGAGCGTCAGTTGGACCCGTGCTGGAGGCCATTGGCATCGCATCGGATTCCGCGATCGGCTCATCATCGAATTCCGCACGCAGCGGAGCGCATGATGAACGTCGCTGCCCACGTTGCGGCGGTCTGCCGCAGCTCAGCTATTTCGCCACGTCGGCAGAAGATCTGGTAACGCCGCAACGCTTTCTCGAATGCGAGCGCTGCGCAACGAGCTGGGCCTACCCGCGGATGACCTGTGCGGCGTGCGGCGAGACCAAGACCGATCTGCTGCCGATCTTTGGAGAGCAAGGAACGTTACAGGCCGAGCTTGGGGGTCGCGTCATTCGACAACACGGCACATCACAGAACGGCGCGCCGCAAAACGGCGCGTCGAAGAACAGCACATTGCAAACAGACGGAGAGCCACAAGCACCATCGGCGCAAGAGGCGCCGCGCTTTCGTCACCTTCGGATCGATGGGTGCCACGCGTGCGCTCATTATCTTCTGACCATCGACCTCGGGCGCGACCCACAGGCCGTGCCCGTGGTTGACGAACTAGCGGCTATACCGCTCGACCTTTATGCCAAAGAGCACGGCATGACAAAAATCGTGCCGAACCTCATGGGGTTTTAGCAATGGCTGAACCACTCGGCCTCTTCACGGATACGAGCATCTGCATCGGCTGCAAAGCGTGCGAAGTCGCGTGCAAAGAATGGAACCAATTGCCCGGCAATACGCCAGAGTTTCGCGACAGCTTCGACAACACGGGCCAGCTCGATGCTCAAAATTGGCGCCACGTGAAATTCATCGAGCGCATGCCGGATGAACCGGTGGCCGTTGGCAACGGACACGCTTGGCTCATGATGTCAGACATCTGCAAGCACTGCACGCACGCCAGCTGCCTTGAAGTGTGCCCGACGCAAGCCATTATCAAGACCGAATTCAACACCGTGTTCATTCAGCAAGAAGTTTGCAATGGATGCCGGGATTGTATCGCAGCCTGCCCTTATGGAGCGATCGGTTTCAACGCGGACACGGGCACGGTCCACAAATGCACGATGTGTTACGATCGTCTGCAAAACAACCTGGAGCCGGCGTGCGCGAAGGCTTGCCCGACACAGTCGATCCAGTTCGGTAAACTCGCCGACCTTCAAAAAAAAGCCGATGCGCGGTTGGCGACCCTCCAGGCCCAAGGGAATTCGGAAGCGCAGCTCTATGGCCGAGACGATAAAGTCTATGGCGGACTGGGCGCATTCTTTTTGCTCATGCAGAAGCCCGAAGTCTACGGTTTGCCCAACAAGCAAAACGCTGTCTTGCCCAGCCGCAACAATTCGAAGAGTTACTTCGGGGCGCTCGTGACTGCGGTCATCGCCGTGTTCGCGGGCATGGTTGCGTTCCGCCGCGATGGCACCTCGGGTGCTGTGCATGACGGTGACAGCGCAAGTGCGGATAATGGCTGAGCACTTCGTTCAGTCCCCACAGTGGGGCTGGTACATCCTTGGATATTTCTTTCTCGCCGGCCTGACGGGCGGCTCGTACACGCTTGCCACGATGTTGCGCTGGTGGGGCGGCGCAGGTGACCAGCGAATCGCTCGCCTCGGTTTTCTGGTTGCTTTCCCGCTGGTAGTGGTGTGCGGGATCTTTCTGACAGTCGATCTTGGTCAGCCTCTGCGCTTCTGGCACATGATGATCAACACCACGCCCGGCGATACCGGTTTGAGTTTCAAGTACTGGTCCCCGATCTCGCTTGGCAGCTGGGCACTGCTCGTCTACAGCGGTTTCTCGTTCATTTCGTTCCTCGAAGCTCTTGGAATGTTGGGTCCGTTCTCGGGAGCTTTTGGCCGTTTGTTCAACTTCATCGGGTCCATCTTGGCGCTTTTCATCGCGTCCTATACCGGCGTCGTGCTCAGCGTATCCAACCAGCCGGTCTGGAGCGACACGTGGGCGTTGGGCGGTCTCTTTCTTGCGTCGGCACTGAGTGGTTCGGCCGCGCTGCTGGCTTGGTTCGCAAGTTCACGGCCCGACGCGGGATCGACACAGTGGCGCTTGCTGCGAGCCGACGGATACTTCGCCTTGCTGGAGCTGGTCCTCATCGTCGTCTTTTTTGGCACGCTGGCGGCGGCGGGTACGCTGAGCCACGCACTCGCGGGACCCTGGGTGTTCATCTGGATACTGGTCTTTGCGAGCCTGGTGGCTCCGCTGATGGGTCTCGGACACGACCGGCGCTTATCCGCAACGCTTTCCGCTCGCGGCGGAGCACTGACGGCGTCAACCGCCTTGATTGTGCTCGCCGGCGTTTTTCTGATGCGGCTAGCTATTATCTTCAGCGCCCAATCCTGATAGGAGGGCTCATATGAACCGCGGAACACGTGCGCCACTCCGGCCTTCGGCTGCGATTCCCGACTTTTAGTCCTGCGTGGGACTCTATGTCTTTGGGGCCGGCCATTTTTGCGAGGGGAGCTTCACATGCGATCAGGGTTAGTGGCGGCGTTGAGTATTGCGCTTATCGTTTGCGCGTGGTCAAGCTCAAATGCAAAGCAATCACCAAGCACGATAGCGGCCGCGGCTGCGATGTCTTCCGCTGTCAGCGACACGTGGTCAATGTACGGACACGACTATAGCAATCAACGCTACTCGCGCCTACGGCAGATCAACACGAGCAACGTGAGCAAGATGCAGCCGGCGTGGGTCTTTCAAACCGGTGTCATCGGCCCGTTTGAGACGACGCCTGTCGTCGTTGGCGACAGGATGTACATCACGACGGCCAATTCGCACGCCTTCGCGCTGGACGCCGGAACAGGAGTGGTGCGCTGGCACTATCAGCCGAAATTGGGCACGACCATCTTTTGCTGCGGGAACGTCAATCGCGGCGTTGCTGTGGCAGGCGGAAAAGTATTCCTCGGACAACTCGACGGCAAGCTCGTGGCACTCAACCAGGATACGGGCGCTGTCGTTTGGTCGATTCAGGCCGGCGATAATGCCGCAGGCTACAGCCTCACGATGGCTCCATTGGTTTACAAAGATATGGTCATCGTCGGCGGAGCGGGCGGAGAATACGGCATTCGCGGATCGGTCACGGCCTACTCGGTCAATGACGGTTCGTTGCGCTGGCGCACCTATACGATCGGTCCGGGTTGGGAGGGAGCCTGGTCGGCAACCTCTCCTAACGGAGCGGACCTTCATCGCGATCTCGCTGCAGAAAAAGCAGCCGACGCGAAATACTCAGGGACCTGGCAAACCGGCGGCGGCGAAGTCTGGATGACACCCGCGCTGGATCCACAGATGAACGCCATATTTGTGACGACTGGTAATCCGTCGCCCGACCTCGATGGAAGCCAACGGCCTGGCGATAATCAGTGGACCGATAGCATCATCGCGCTCGACGCAGACACCGGCAAAGTCAAGTGGGGGTATCAAGAAATCCCGCACGACGTCTGGGATCTGGACGCCGTTTCGCCGGCCGTTCTGTTCACGACGACGGTGAATGGCGAGAAAGTACCAGCGCTTGGCCAAGCCGGCAAGACAGCATGGTTCTACGTGTTGGATCGCAGGACTGGTAAGCAGATCCGCGTGTCTGAGGCGTTCGATCCACAGGAGAACATGTTTGCGCAACCGACCGCCGCCGGCACGCGCATGCTGCCAGGTGCCAATGGCGGAAACGAGTGGTCGCCCGTTTCGTTCGATCCGTCGTTGGGCTACGCGTTCGTAGCGACACTCAACCAGCCCATGTGGTACAAGACGCATCCGGCACCGCTGACGACGGGTGCGCTCTGGCTCGGCAGCGCCTTCGTCGGCATTCCCAGTGAAAAGCAAGATGGCTCAGTCGTTGCTATCAACACGACGACCGGCAAGCTTGCTTGGACGCACAAGGTAGACTATCCGATGATCGGCGGCCCTGCCTCAACAGCGGGCGGCCTCACTTTCGTCGGGGAAAGCAATGGCTACTTTGACGCCTTCAATTCGCGCACGGGCAAGCTGCTCTGGCACTTCCAGACGGGCGCGGGCGTCAACGCGGCACCCATGGTCTTTGAAATGGGGGGACAGGAATACGTCGCAGTTGCTTCGGGCGGCAGCTTCCAAATCAACACACCATACGGCGACGCTCTGTACGTTTTCCACGTTCCCAACATGTAGTAGCAACGGACGTTAAGGGAGACTCTGACATCAAGACCCTCATCATCGTTACACTGCTGGCGCTTGTGGGGCTGGCTCCCACAAGCGCTTGCCCATCCCCGGCACCATCAGCGGCGCCAGCATCGTCTGCGGCGCCTGCATCTTCCAGTCCGAGTTGGATGCACTTCGATGCCGGCAAGAAAATGGCTTCGTTTGACATCGGCATGGCTTCCAACGGCAACAATGGCACCTTTAATTTCAATGGCTATGGTCGCGGTGACATGACGATCACCGTGCCGCTCGGCTGGAAAGTCCACATGCATGTGGTCAATAAAGGCTACGGCGCCATTCCTCATAGCTTAGAGGTCGTCACGCCCGCGGAAACAGTTCCACAGCAGGCGATAGATCCCGCATTTCCTGGGGCCGAAACCATCAACTTGGTTCAGGGCATGAGCGTCAATCAGTCCGACAACGTCGACTTTGTAGCGAACAAGGAAGGCAAGTATTGGATCATGTGCGGCGTTCCGAATCACGCCGTCGGCGGCATGTGGGATTGGTTTATCGTCTCGAAGTCGGCGCAGGTTCCATCGGTGACCTTCAAAAGTTCGTCGGGCTAATGAGTCGGGTTTAATCAACCCGACTTGACGAACCCAAGCGGAGTCCTGCCATGTCAATTCGACCCATCAAACGGCTCATAGAGTCGAAGCCCACTCTCGAAGGTGCAGGCGTCCATCTGCGGCGCGCGTTCGGATTCGACAACACGTCTGAGTTCGATCCGTTCCTCTTGCTGGATGACTTCCGCAACGACGTGCCGGCAGATTACTTGGCAGGCTTTCCTTGGCATCCTCATCGTGGGATCGAGACGATCACCTACGTGCTCACCGGAACCGTCGAGCATGGCGACAGCATCGGACATGCTGGAACGATCGCCGCGGGCGACGTGCAATGGATGACCGCCGGCAGAGGAATCATCCATCAAGAAATGCCCAAGGGTGATCCGACCGGCCGCATGCATGGGTTTCAGTTGTGGGCAAATCTTCCGGCCGCGCGCAAGATGACTGTGCCGCGGTATCAAGAGGTCAAGTCGGGCGACATCCCCGAGTTGAAAGACGATGACGGTACCGAGGTCCGCATCGTGTGTGGATCATTTTGGGGAAAGAAAGGCCCGGTCGACGAGGTCGCTATTGACCCGATCTACTTGGATGTGACCGTGCCGCCAGGCCGCAGAAAGGCACTGCCGGTCGAAACCACGCGCCATGCGTTCGCCTACATTTTTTCAGGTGATGCAAAATTCGGCAACGCATCCGATCCGATGGCCGTTCCGACCGAATCCGCGAACTGGCTGGACACGACGCCGCCCGCGCAAGCCGAGAATCGATCGCTCGTGCTCTTCGATAAGGGCGACGAGGTCGTGGTGCAGGCGGGCGAAGACGGCGTCCGGTTTTTGCTCGTTTCGGGAAAGCCGCTCGGGGAGCCGGTTGCTTGGTACGGGCCCATCGTGATGAACACCCAAGAACAGCTCCAATCGGCCTTCACCGAACTGCGCGAAGGAACGTTTCTAAGAACCTAAGCGGGAGTAGCTTCCGGCACCGGTCGCTTTTCGTCAAGGTCGAGCAGGTCAAACCACGTGACCACGTCCTTGCGCCCGGGTGCGACTTTGTCGCGCAAGTCTTCAAAAAAGCCACGGTGTGACGGGTCCGGATGCCAGTGCATTCGTTCCGTGTTAAAGCGCTCAATATCGGCAGGCGTTTTCTTGCTTAGAAAATTTCGCTGCACCCAATCGCTGATGGCTTGGTCGCTGTCGAGCTCCTTGATTTTCCGCGCGAACTCATCGCCGTTTGTTCCCAAAAATTCAAACAGCGGTTTGTCGTGCGGGCAGTCGTAGTCGTATTCGCCTAACTTGCCTTCATTGTGGGCTTTGGCTTTATCGATAGTGCGCTTCAGAGAAACCAGCCCTAGGAGTTTATCCTTCGGACTGCGCGGTACGGTTTTGGTCAAATCCATTTCAGATCTCCACATTCATTAGCGTGAGCTTTGCGCATACCGTATCACCTGCGTCAAGACAGTTTCCCCGGCGACGCAAGGTATCTAAGGACAAACCAGGCGTCTGGCTGCGCGAGAACAAATCGCCCGGCATGACTACCACCGATCAATCCTGGCCGAGTTTGCCCCTGGCGGACTGGCAAGCAACCTGCGACACGCTGCATATGTACACCCAAATCCTGGGCAAGATCCGTCTCATGCGCGCGCCGGCGGAGCCGCAGTGGGCGCATGTCGCTCTGTATGTCACTGCGCGCGGCCTGACGACGAGCCCCATGCCCTATGAAGAGCGAACGTTCCAAATGGATCTCGATCTCATCGCGCATAAGTTGCTTATCCTCGTCAGCGACGGCAAAACGCGTTCGATCGATCTGGGAGCAAGCGTCGCTGCTTTTTATGGCGATGTCATGCGAGCACTCGAAACGCTCCGCATCAACGTGCCGATCAATACGAAGCCGCAGGAAGTGCCCGATCCGATTCCGTTCGAGAAAGATACGGTCCACGCCACATACGAGCGCAAGTCGGTCGAGCGTTTCTTTCAGATACTTGCTCGCGTTGACTCCATCATGAAGGAGCATCGCGCTCCTTTCCGCGGCCGTCACACACCCGTGCATTTTTTCTGGGGCACCTTCGACTTGGCTTACGCCCGCTTTTCCGGCAGGCCGCTAACGCCGCCGCCGGGCGCGAATCTGCTCATGCGGGTCGGGGGCGATGCGGAAGAGATCAACGCGGGATTTTGGCCAGGCGATGCGCGCTTTCCGGAGCCCGCATTTTTCGCGTACGCGTACGTCAAGCCGGATGGCCTTGAGCGCGCCGCAGTGCAACCGGCCCAAGCATTTTGGAGCAAGGAGCTCGGCGAATTCATGTTGCGCTATGACGATGTCCGCGCAGCGAAATCGCCGCGTGACGCGCTCCTCACGTTTTTTCGTAGCACGTTCCAAGCCGGCTTCGAGGCTGCCCACTGGGACAAAGTACAGTGAGGCTGAACAGAGAGCAAACCGGATAAGCATCGAAACCCGGAACGGCAGTGTGGTCCTAGTCGTTGTTTGATAATTACTGAAACTGGCTAAGCGCTCGATACGAGGAGCTGAAACAGTATGAGTGTATCAAGCGTATCAGTAGAGACCTTAATCGAAACCAATCCAATATTGGCGCAGCTAGCACGCGATTGGTGGCTCGTCACCTTGCGCGGCGTAGTCAGCATTTTGTTCGGCATTGGTGCTTTTGTTTGGCCGGGTATCACGCTGCTCGTTCTGGTCGCGTTTTTCGGAGCCTACATGTTCGTCGATGGTATCCTGGCATTCGTGCAGGCTGTTCGATTCCGGCATGAACGCAGTCGCCTGCTGGCGCTTCTTGTGGAAGGCGTGCTCGGAGTAGGCGTCGGCGTCGTTATTTTCTTGTGGCCGGGCATCACTGCGCTCGCGTGGTTATATACGATTGCAGCCTGGGCCATCGTCACGGGCGTACTTGAAATCGCCACGGCAATTCGCTTACGCGACGTCCTCAAGGGTGAAATGTGGCTGCTCCTAACAGGCGTCTTATCGATCGTATTCGGTATCGCATTAGCCTTCGTGCCGTTGGCAGGATTGCTCGTGTGGGTCTGGCTCATCGGTGCCTATGCGATCGTCTTTGGCGCCCTGCTCGTCGGCCTCTCGTTACGCATACGCCGGCTTGCGAAGTCCCAGCCCCTCCCCTACGGCCTCTCCGCTACTAAAGGAACGACCTAGCTAGGCGATACCACTCGACTTGACCGAGACACGGGGGGCAAACCCATGCGTCTCGGTCAAGTCTATTTTTAACGATGTTTAGCGCAAGCGAATTAGCCAGGATTCCGTTGTTCTCAACGCTCGGCAAAAATGAGCTTGACTACCTCGCGGGAACCGCCGCCGACCTGCGCTTGGCAACCGGTGAATATGCGGTCCACGAGGGTGAAGCTCAAGCATTGTTCGCTATCTTTGAGGGCATGCTCGAAGTCACGAAAACTATCAACGGTCTCGAGCGCGTCATTAGCACCCGCGGACCAGGCGAGCTGTTTGGCGAAGTTCCGATGGTTCTGGACACACCTTTTCCGGCGGGCCTTCGCGCCAAAGAATCCGCGCGCGTCGTGAGAATTGAGCCGAAAGAGTTTCACACGCTGGCAGCGATGGCCCCGCACGTATCCAAGGTAGTGGGTGCTGCGGCTCAAGAACGACTACGCGCCCTGCTGGATATCGCCGCACAGCCACCGCCGCCGGATGCGACTGTCATCGGACCGCGCTCTGATGACGCGTCCCATAAGCTGCGTGATTTCTTGCATCGCAATCAAGTGCCATACGACTGGCTCACGCCCGAGGAGCCTGGCATCAAAACGCTGCCCGTCAAACAAGAAATGTTACAGGGCCGTTTTCCAATCGTCCTTTTGCACGACGGCACCATCATGGTGGATCCGCCGCTACGCGATCTTGCGAAGGCTGTGGGCTTGTCGGTGAAAGCCGCGCACGATACTTACGACGTGGTCATCGTCGGTGGCGGACCGGCAGGACTCGCGGCGGCAGTCTATAGTGCTTCCGAAGGATTACGAACGGTACTGCTGGAGCGGCACGCACCAGGTGGACAAGCCGGCTTGTCGGCACGCATTGAAAACTATTTGGGTTTCCCCACCGGCGTTTCGGGCGATGAGCTTGCGATTCGTGCGCTGAAGCAAGCCAAACGGTTTGGTGCCGAGATTGTCGTGACTCGCTCCGTCGAGGTTATCGATGCGAATTCGCGCGTAGTCACGCTCGACGGCGGCGAGAAGTTGCGCACGCTCACGATGATCCTTGCAATGGGGGTCACCTGGCGGCGGCTCAATGTGGAATCAGCCGATCGTCTCACGGGTCGCGGCATTTACTATGGCGCCTCGCGGGCCGAGGCAATCTTAACGCACGGTAAAGACGTTTACTTGGTCGGCGCTGGCAATTCTGCCGGACAGGCGGCGTTGTATTTCGCCGCGCATGCAAAGTCGGTGACGATCCTATGCCGCAGTGACTCACTCGCGAAAACCATGTCGTACTATCTCATCCAAGAGCTTAAGACCAAGCCCAACGTGAGCGTGGAACTCAACTCCGAGGTTGTCGCCGTCTACGGGGACGAGCAACTCGAAGCGATTGACGTGCTGTGCCACACGAGCGGCAAAGTCAGCCGGCGCGAGACGGATTCGCTCTTCACGTTTATAGGCGCAGACGCAGATACCAAATGGCTCCCGCAAGAAATTCGCCGGGATAATCGAGGTTACGTGCTAACGGGCGCAGACGTGGTCAAGATTGGGGACGGCAGTTCCCAGCGGGATCTCTATCTACTGGAGACGGCAGTGCGAGGAATTTTTGCAGCGGGCGATGTTCGCGCGGGCTCTGTCAAGCGTGTCGCCGCAGGCGTCGGCGAAGGCAGCATGTCGATTGCGTTTGTGCACCAATATCTTGAGCAGTATGCTATTACGAATAAGCAGGCCGCGAACCGATAACTTCTCTTATGAGTACAAAGCTTAGCTCCTTGCAACCACTGGATGTAACCGAACACCCCCTCGTTGCCGACGTGAACCAAGAGCATAGCGATCGGCTTTCACCGGTTGAGAGGGCATGCAAAAAAATCGCTGACGCAACGGGTGCCCCGCTAGCCCTGGGGCTTGCGGTTGCGCTCCAGGTCGTGTGGATCGGCGCCGGCGTCTTGACGAAGTGGGATCCGTTTCCATTTGTCTTCTTGCTGACGTGCTCCAACGTACTGCAACTTATCCTCATTTTTATTTTAGCGGTCGGGCAACGGCAATCATCGGCTCATGCGGAGTTACGAGCGGAACACGATCACGATTCGATTTCACGGCTTCTCTATCACCAAGAGGTGCAAGAACGGATTCTCTTGGCGATCGCCGCGAAGACGGAGACAAATGTTGAAGAGGTCAAGGCCATGGTGCTGCAGCTCTCGCAGCAGGACGCCTTCGCCTAGGGTCTCGAGCAGCTAAAGCGCGGCAGCAACCTTCTGCGCGCTTGCGTCAGAGGTTGACCACATTCTTTTGAATTGTGCCAGCGCCGCGTTGGCGGTGCTTGCATCTCCAAGGGCGCTCGCTGCTTTTGAAAGACCGAGCCATGCCAGCGGGCGATTTGGCGTATCTTTGAGCGCGATTCTGAACTGCCGCTCGGCTTCTGGGTATTGTCCAAGGCGAAGTAACGCGCGTGCATACATTTCGTGCGCGGGCGGCAGAAACGTCGGTTGAGTCACGAAACCTATCTGCTCCTCCATCGCTGCTGCCGTACGCAGTGAAGCCAGCGCCGAATGGGAATCTCCGGTTGCCAATGCGTATGAACCGTTGCTCTCTTCGAAAGCCATGGCAATGTATCGGTGGCCGCGCGGGAAAGCAGCGCTTCCACGCAATTTTCCTAGCACATCGCGGAAGCGCCGCGCCGCACTCAAATTGCGATCGTTCAAAGCTCCGAGTACCTGCGTTTCGACGCGCGCAGCTTCAAATGCAGGGTACAGCCCTGTGTCGCTCAGCTTAGCAATCATTGAATAGTCGTGCGTGTCAGTGCTGTAGCTCATAATGCACGCAGCGGCTTCATTCAGGTCGAAAAGTTGATCCGCCTCATCTTGCGGCATCGTGTGGTAGCGGGGCAGCGAAGCCAAGTACTGCGTCAGGGCGCCTGACGCGAGGCGTCGAGCCTGGGCGTAGTGGCCGGCTTGTACGTGGGAATATATGAGAAACCAAAGGCCGTGATAATCGAAATCCTTGCTGCCGGGCGTAGCTGCCGCACCGGCTGCGAGCGCTCTCGTGTTGGTATCGATCGATTCTTGCCACAGCCCCATCGCCACAAAAGTATGGGACGGCATGTGCAAGGCGTGCGGTATGGCTGGAGCTGAAGCGGCGTACGCTCGCGCGGCGCTGAGAGCACGATCTTCGTAACCGTTGACGTCGTATGCGTGGATGATGTAGTGCAGCGCTCCCGGATGATCGGGCTGATGTGTTCGCACCCTCTCCGCTAGGCGCCCAGCGAGCGAGATCCGCGCCGGATCGGACTCATAGCCATCCACACCCATGACGGACAAGGAATAGAACAAAGCCGCGTTATCATCTGGATTTGCCGTGTATATCTTTGACATCGCTGCCATGTATGCACGATCGCGCTGTGGCTTGGTTTCCGGCTTGCCGTCTCCGTACAGTGTATTCACGGCGGCAAAATACCGTGATTCCACACCGGAATATTCTCGCGCCGATTTGCCGCGGCGCAAATAGTCCAACGCGTGCCGTACATCGGAATGAGTCGGCGGCGCCCAAAGCGGATGGTTGTACGTCATCGCGGCGCCCCAATAGCCGATTTGACAGGCCGGGTCCGCAGCAATGACATGATCGAAGACGGTCAGCGCACGATCGTACCAAAAGCTGTAGAGGAGCGCCAATCCGCGATCGAACTCTGCTTGAACTGTATGCTGGCAAGAAATGGGCATGTGAACCTTGCCAAGGCCCTCCTGCGGCACGTTCTCTCTGCCGGAAGCCGCGGGCGCCTGGAAGGCCAAAGCCAAATACACCAAGCTTATAAGTGCGGTGGCGAATCGGGCAATGCGCATTTCCAGCCTCCTCAAGAGGTAGCGTGAAGGGGTAGGCTTTTCGGCGGCCTTTATCCGCGCCTGCTTCGACTCGAAAGACTAGGGAAATGGAACGCAGGAGCCGTTGCTTGGGCAGATATTAACAGGAGCATGAACGCCGCCTCGCCCTCGGTTCAGAGTCGCATCCCAAAATTGCTCGAGGACGTAACCCTGCACCGAGGTCCAGATAATGATCGACGGATATTGCTGGATGGTCGCGATATGGCCCTCGAGACCATCGAACCCGGGCATGGCGTGTGCGTGCCAGGTACCAACGTATTGAAAGCCTGACGGAACATCTTTGGGGTCGCGGGTATCGACCGTGATTGCATAATCGCCGAAATGTAGATTCCGGCTGTACGTGTACGCGTGGTTCTCGGGGTCGTAGATGATCGCAACACCGACTTCACTACTGAGCATGTCGGCGATGATGGTGTAGTGGTGCGCTGCGGCGAGTGCCGCTTCAGAGGCAGAGTGCCAAGTCGCGGGCGCTACCCCTGGGCCGTTGCCAAGCTGAAGGGTCACCGCGAGCACGATTGCTATGAACATGGGGCTTCTCCTTACGAACAACAGGAATCGCCCCCAAACTAACAAAAATGGCCTTATCGCTAACAGTGTTAACAACTAGGTTTGTTATAGGATTAAACGATAAGGTGATTCGATGAACTTACGTTACGTGCAAACTTTTATCGAGATCGTGCGCAAGGGGAGCTTCTATAAAGCCGCGCAGTCGTTGGGTTTTGCTCAAGCCACGGTTTCGCAACAGATCCAACAACTGGAGCGCGAGCTGGACGTTTCGCTCTTCGAGCGTAACGGAAAACGTATCGCGGTTTCCGCAGCAGGCCACGCTCTATATGGTCAAGCGGTCGAACTGGTCGAGCGTGCCCAAGCTGTCGAAACCAACATCAAAGATTTTGGTGTTGGAGATGGCGGCGTCTTGCGCATCGGATCGGTGGAACCAGCTGCAAGTCAGCGTGTCACCCCGTTGCTGAAATCCTTTTGTCGCACGCGACCCCAGCTGCGTGTGATTTTTGAGGTCAGCGGCGCTCAGACATTGACAGCGTTGGTCGCATCGGGCACTTTGGATGTCGCGTTGAGTCCCGAACCGGCCGATAGCCTCGGGGTCTCCTTTGAGCGGGTGTTCGATGAGGAGCTGCGAGCGTTGGTACCAGCGGATCATCCCGCTGCGAGAAAGCCAGCCATATCCTTGCATGAGATCTGCAAGCAACAGCTGATGCTGACGGAGCCCGCGTGTTGCTATCGGCAACTTTTTGAGGATGCGGCGCGAGGCCACGGCAAGATGCCCATACCGCTGATGCAGGTAAGCAGTAACGCCGCGGCGTTCGCCGCTGTCGAGAACGGATTCGGAATCGCAATCCTGCCGCGCTCGATGGCGGCAAATTCGAGCCGCGTCATTGTGAAGCGGCTAGCCGGTATGCGGCTGCTCTTGCCGATCGGACTCGTTGTACGGCCAGGAGCAATCGTACCGCCGGTTGCGAAGCAGTTCATCGAGGCGTTGCGGGCCGAGTGCAAGCGCCCAGGTGCGTTAGGCACTGGGGCGATCGCTGTCTAGGTCGGCACGCTGTTGAGTTAAGGATTGATTTTTGCCGGTCGGGCGAATGCGAATGCTGGATAGCAATCGAATTTATTCGATCTTCATAACCGCCAAATGTGGCCGGCTGGATGTAAGTGGGAGGGTGTCTTTATGAAATCGGACGAGCATCGAGTTGCGATCGTACAGCATCCGCCCGTGCTGCTCGACAAAGCTGCAACTTTAGAACGCGCCCTGCATTTGATTGATGAGGCGGTAGCTGGCGGCGCGCACCTGATTGTGCTGCCGGAAGCGTTTATCCCAGGCTATCCCGATTGGGTGTGGCGTGTTCCGCCGAATGATTACAGCCTCTCCGCCGCGGCGTTTGCCAAGCTGCAAGCAAACGCGGTGGATTTGAAATCGGAAGATCTTCGCCAAGTCATCGAGGCGGCCCGGAGGCACGGCGTGACCATTGTGTGCGGCGTCCACGAGCGCGACGGTTCGTACAGTCGCAGCACGTTGTACAACACCGTTGTCACCATCGGACCAGACGGCGCGCTGCTCAACCGCCATCGCAAACTCATGCCGACCAATCCGGAACGAATGGTTTGGGGAATGGGCGACGGCAGCGGCTTACGCGTTGTCGCAACGCCTTCGGGAAGAATCGGTACGCTGATCTGCTGGGAAAATTACATGCCGCTCGCTCGATTTGCGCTCTACGCACAAGGAGTGGAAATCTACGTCGCACCCACTTGGGACGAGGGAGACACTTGGATTGCATCCATGCAGCATATCGCTGCGGAAGGGCGTTGCTGGGTGCTGGGAAGTTCCAATTGTTTGCAGGCCAAAGACATACCGCTGGATTTCCCCTCGCGCGCAATGTTGTATCCAGATGAGAACGAGTGGGTCAATCCCGGCGACTCAGTCGTAATAAACCCCACCGGCAAGATCGTCGCGGGGCCGCTTCACGAATCGTATGGCATCTTGTACGCCGATTGCGATCCGAGCGTAGCGCAAGCCGCGCGACGCACCCTCGACGTAGCGGGGCACTATGGCCGTCCGGACATTTTCTCGCTCTCCGTGAATCGTCAAACAGTCGCGCCTGCGGTATTCACCGACGATGCCCAACCGGCCCGCAATGCACCTGAAGTGCCGGCATTCGGCGAACAATAATTCTCACTGACCACCGGCATATGTGACGCTCAGATGGATTTCCAGAATGGTTGAGGGCCTGAACATTCCCCTTGAGCGGCTGCACAGCTCGCAGGTAGGCTGCTTTCTTTTTCAGCTTACTTTCAGATAGCAGGCCTACGCTGACTGGAGAGGGCGCAGTCATTCCAGGTCAGGAGCATGCTATGTTGTGGAAACGAGCAGTCTTATCTACGTTCGCGCTTTGTGGAGTACTAGCAACGGGTGCCGGCGCAGCGCCTCGGGCACTGCTGCAGTCGATGCAATCTTGGACGGTCACCGGTAGCCTCAACACCGCCCGTGCGGGCCATACGGCGACAGCGCTCACGAACGGCCAGGTGCTGGTTGCTGGTGGCGTCAACGCTCCAGGCGGAGTTGGCAGATCTCTTACGAGTGCCGAGTTGTACAACCCGGCTACCGGCCGCTGGTCCGTTAGCGGTAGCATGACCAGCGCCCGCGTCGACCACACAGCGACGTTGCTCCGACACGGTGAAGTCCTGGTCGCCGGCGGAATCGGCAATGCCAATTCTTGCACCGCCAGCGCCGAGCTCTATAACCCTTCCACTGGCCAATGGACGACTACGCGCAGCATGACCAAACCGCGTGGCAACCACACCGCCACGTTGCTCAACAACGGTTCGGTGCTCGTCGTCGGCGGCTCTTGCGTTGGCGGTTTCATATACCCGGACAACAGCGCTGAGCTGTACAATCCGGCCACTGGCAAGTGGTCCGTCACGGGCAGCATGAATGTCGCGCGGCAGTCACATGCAGCGACGCTGCTACCGAACGGCCACGTGATCGTCGCGGGAGGGAATTCCGCTTCGGCGCCCGGCAGGAGCGCCGAACTCTACGATCCTTCCACCGGCAGCTGGAAGTTGACCGGCAGCATGAACGTCCCACGTACAGGCTTCAGGGCAACGCTGCTTAAGAACGGCAACGTGCTGGTCTTCGGAAGCTCAAATCTTGGCATTGATGCTAGCGAGTTCTACAACCCGGCGACGGGCCTGTGGGCGAGGACAGGTCAATATTTCGTAGCCCCCGCGATCAGCGGTCTCACGTTGACGTTGCTCGACACCGGCAAAGCCCTGGTCGCTGGGGGGAGGGACAAGTATTTTATTACCAGCTACTCCCGTCTATACGACTCGCCGAGCAACTCTTGGCCTTTCAGTAGCGCTTCACACATGATCAACGTCCGCGAATCTCACACTGCAACGATGCTGGCAAACGGCCGAGTGCTGGTCGCCGGCGGCGCAGTCGTCTCCAATCGCACCATCACCTATCTCACCAGCGCCGAACTCTACACGCCATAGCCGGAACTCTCCACGGCGTAATAGAGTTGACACGCTCGCTCCACCAGTGGGGCGAGCGTTTCGCTGGAATCGTAGTCGTGATAGGAAGGATGAGCGTCGCTGTTCAGCTGAAAAAATTCGTTTTCGGATTCACGCTTATTTAAGTGCGTTAGATTATGTTCGTCATAAGTGCGACGGACTAGATTGCTTGTTCCCTTTTGTCGTCCGCGCCCGAGAGGCGAAATATGAAAAACGTACCGGTTACTCTAAAGATGTTTGGCGGCGGTTTGATCGCGGCCGCGTGCGTCTCTCTGGCTGCGGGCTGCGGGGGTGGCGGTGGCTCAATGGCAGGGCCCGGCCCTCAGCCCTCGCCGCAAATCTCGCCATCCCCAACGATGCCAACCGTTCATTTGAACTTCTTCGGATCGGCGAATGGCGCCATCTCAAATGCGACGTTTGGAACCGTCAGCGGGTTCACGCAACAGCAGCATGCACAAGTTCTAGGCCTCGCTCCCGGCACGCAAGTCGTCATCACGAACGCCGATAGCGTGGCCCACACACTCAACGTGTTCACAACTTATCCGACTCCAGGCCCGCAAAGCACAGCAGCGGCACCCAATGGCGGCATTCTCGGAGCGGGCTATCAAAGTGGAGTCCTACAAGCCGGACAAAGCACCAGCACCCTTACGGTGACCGGCACCACCGGAAATCTCTTCATCGTCTGCGGGATTCATTTTGTGGACGGTATGAAAGACGGGATTATTGTGCAAGTCGGTGCGACGCCTGGTCCACAAGCCACGCCGATGCCACTTCCCAGTGGCGGCACATGCCACGGGTACGGCTGCTAACGGCTTGGCTGAACCTATTTGCTGCAGGTGAAGCTGATTCGAAAGTTCGGCGGGGTGACTTTGTACTGCGGTCTGTAGGTGATCTTTTTCTCCGTAGCGTCGTCAAACGTCACGATGAGTTTCACCGGCTTGTCAGGACTGAATGGTATTTGTAGGAACTGTTGCTGATACGTGAACGAACCGCCGGGTGCAAATATGTGTGTGACTAACTGGCCAAAACTTCCGGTTGAGATGACGCCGGCATCCGATTCGAGGGTGTCGCCGTTTCCCAGAACCAGTTGCTGGACGCTGATGTTGGTGTCGCCCGCCGCGATAGACTGATGTGCGAGACTCGTCCAGTCTTCGGTGATCTTCCAGCCGTTTTGGGTACTGCCATCGGTGTTCGGCGCGATCGCGGTTGCGCGCATGCGCCACAGCCCGTTTGACATCCACTGGTTCATGCAGCCTTGCGCGGCTGGGATCTCAAAAGATCCCCCCTGGGCTGATTGTGAGCCGCTGCCCTGACAGTCTAGCTTTATGTGATAGTTGTACTGGTGCGTGGTGAACTGCGGTCTGCTTTTGAACTGCGCGAGCCGGTCTCCGTCGAAGAGTATAGTCACGGCGCTCGGCTTCACCGCCGGATTCAGCGTGGCAGAGCGAAAAACTTGGACGTACGTGAACTGCGCCGCTTGGGCAAGCCCATGGCTAGCTATGACGCCCATCGACATCGTGCCGGAATTGTTTGCTGAGGCTGCAATCGAACTGCCATCCGCAAGTGCCAGCACTTGATCCTTCAAGAGCGAATCGCCCGGTGCGATCTCCTGATGCGTGCCGTTGCGCCACGATTCGGTCACTTGCCAGCCAACTTGCTGGGAACCGTCCATGAAAGGCTCAACTTTGGTCGCACGAACCCGCCAAACACCGTTGAACATCCATTGATTCATGCAGCCTTCGCTCGTTGTTCCGGCACTGCTGGAAGAGAGCGTGCCAGCCATAAAAAGCACAGCTACAATGACGAGCATGACCGCTGGTCTTTTCAAACGGTGCATGTGGAAACCTCCGATAGAGCACAAGCATAAACAGCGCGGAGATGATTGCGTGGTCTAAAATCACCTAGTGGTGCTTAGTGGTAATTTCGGTTAGAACCTGTCTTGTTGGCCTCGCATTTGACGCTTACACAGTCATCGCTTGTTCGACCGCCTGATCTTCTGACCACTCAGCGCCCTCTCGCGCAAGTTTTTCGATCGCAGCATCCGTTAGATGCTCGCGCAGCGTGGTCATAAGTTTTTCGAAGCACCAGCGCTCGGTGTACTCACGCTCGTACGCTAGTACCTGGAGGTTCGCGTTAACGTAGCCGATGAGGCGCGCAGCAGTGTGCACGTTATTGCATAGTGCGTCGATCAGAGCAAAATGCTGCAAGACGATCGCGATGCCGAGCGCATGTTGGCCCTGCAGCGCCCAATGCAGACCCTCGCGCGCGGCCACGCGAGCCATTTCCAGATCACCCGCGGCGACACAATATGCCGCAAGGTTGGTATTGTCGATCGCCAAGATCAGCGCGTCTTTGCTGTGGGCCTGGATCTCTAAGGCTTCTCGCACGAGGGTCAGCGCTTGCTCGACGTTCCCCCGTAAGAATTCAAGCTCCGCGAGGTTTCCGAGGATTGTGACAGCACCGCCCTCGTCGCCCAGAGATTTGAAAATGTCGATGGCTTGCGCAAGCAAGTCACGCACTACGGCGACGTCGCTCCCCTTAGATCGGTAGACGAGCCCTCTTAGGTTGAGACAGCTTGCAACGCCCCGTCTATCCCCACACTCGTGCATAGCCGCCAGAGAGCGCCCACATTCGTGATCGGCCTCGTCGAGTCGCCCCATTTGGAAGAGACCAAAACCAAGAGAAAAAAGCGCCCAGGCCGACCTGTGGCGATCACCCACCGATTCGTAGAGCGCAAGCGCACGCTCCGCGTGGTCGTACTTAGGCTTCGCGTGGGAAAGGGCTGCGAGTGCCAGCCAAAGCCGGGCCGCCTCCCGCGGATGGGTCGATTCGTCGAGGCCGGCTTGCGCACGGCTGATCCAATACCGCCCCTCCACCATGAGCCCCGCGCGAATCCAAAGCCGCTCCTGCGCTCCAGCGATGGCCGCACCCAGCGGCACATCCCTCCCGTCGGTGAGCGACCACTCAAGTGCCGCGCGGTAATTGTCGATTTCGATTTCCTCGCGTGCAAGCCAAGCCGAACTCGACGACGTGGAGTATCTATTATCCGCCGACTCGGCTTGGTCACGGAAATATGCAGCATGGGCGCGGGCCACGCGCTCGCGTTCGTTTGCATCGACAAGTTTCCCCATCGCATATGCCCGAGTCGATTCGAGCAGACGGTAGCGTTCTTGCTCACCGGTGGTGTCTGCCACAACCAACGACTTGTCGGTCAACGACGACAATAGGTCCAGGACGTTGCTCTCATCTATGCCCTCGCCCGCACACACCGCGGAGGCGGCATCGAAGCCGAAGCCGCCCGCGAAGATCGAAACCCGAGCGAGCAGCGTCTGCTCTTGCGCCGTTAGTAAATCGTAGCTCCAGTCGATCAGCGCGGTCAGAGTTTTCTGACGCGGCAGAGCAGTGCGACTCCCACCGGTGAGTATCTTAAAGCGGTCGTCGAGACGCTTCGCGAGGTTGGGGACACTGAGGACTTTGACGCGCGCCGCGGCAAGCTCGATGGCCAGCGGAATGCCGTCTAATCGCCGGCAGATGTCCGCGATGATCGGCGCGTTGTCGTTGCCAAGCGAAAAACGCGTGTCGGCGGCACTGGCTCGATCGACGAACAACGCAATCGCGCCGAACTGGAGTGCTTCCGCAACCTGCAGGCCCGCGGTGTTCGCCGGCACGGCGAGTGAGGGAAGCCTGTGGACGACTTCACCATCGATGCCAAGGGCCTGGCGCGATGTTGCGAGTATTCGAACGTTCGGGCAACTCCGCACGATGGTGTCGGCAAGTCGCGCCACGTTCTCCACCAAGTGCTCGCAGTTGTCGAGAATGAGGAGAAGATGTTTGCGCTTGAGCCACTCCGCGATGGCCTCATGCGCTTGACGGTCATGCGCCTGGGTCATTTCGAGCGCCTGGGCTACGACGCTTGACAGAAGCTGAGGTTCGCTGATGGGCGCGAGTTCTGCAAACCATACACCATTTGGGTAGCGGTCGAGCAGGTCGGCTGCGGCTTGCAGCGCAAGCCTCGTTTTTCCCACGCCGCCCGCACCGAAGAGTGTCACGAGCCGATGCGTAGCGATGAGTGTTTTGACCTCGTCGACGTCCGTCTCGCGACCAACCAGCTGGGTCAATTGTGCCGGCAGGTTGTTTGGCCGCGCATCGAGCGAGTTGAGCGGCGGAAACTCCGTTGGCAAACCTTCCAGAGTGAGCTGCCACACGTGCTCCGGCTCGGTGAGGTCTTTTAGCCGTCGCAACCCGAGGTCGACGAGCGATGTGCCGGTTGGAAGATCGGCGTCGGTAAGATCTCTAATTCTGTCGGACAGAAGCACTTGACCGCCGTGGCCGATCGACATCAGACGCGCCACGCGGTTCACCGCGGGGCCAAAATAATCGCCGTCGCGCTCGGATGCTTCGCCGACGTGTAGTCCGGCTCTGACGCGCACGCCTTCCACGGCCGCGAAGTCCTCATTCGCCAATCCACGTTGGACGTCGATAGCGGCTCCGAGGGCGTCCGACGCGCGCGCAAACGCGGCACAAAACGCGTCGCCTACAGTCTTGAAGACGTAACCCTCGTGGGCTTCAATGATATCGCGTAAGATCGAATCATGGCGCTTGACGGCTGCGTCCATGGCGTCGCGGTGCTGGTCCCAGCGCTGCGTCGAGCCCTCGATGTCGGTGAATAGGAAAGCGACTATGCCCGAGGGCAAAGGCCGCGCTCGGCGTTCAGCGGCTCTCGATCTCTTCGCCTCCGCCATGTAGCGGGCTATTTGCCAATAGCTGTCGATTGTCCGGCCCGGCGATCGGTGACGACTTAGGCTCGAATATTACGCGAGAAATGCCAACGAACTCTCGGTTCACACGGCGATTTTCTTTCCTCTCGCGTGATAGGCTGAGTGAAAACCATCAACGTACGCCTGTCAACAAAAAGACCTGGCAGTGAGCCAGGCAAAATTGGGTGCGGGGGGCTTGCAGCTTCTTTTAGACAAGACCTAGGGCTCCGGAGTGGCAACGGTGATAACCGTCGCACGGCAGGAGTTGGTCTTTGAGGAGGTGTGAAATGAAAACGATGACGTGTAAGGATCTCGGCGGAACGTGTGACGCAAGATTGTCAGCCGGTTCGTGGGACGAAATGGTTACGACCATGACGAAGCACGTGATGGCGAATCACCCTGATGTGGCAAAACAAATGGAAAAGATGCACAACGAAGACCCCAAAAAATGGGGCAAAGAAACGAAGCCCAAGTGGGATGCGGCTCCTGAAATGTAAGCTTAACGGATCACCACTAGACTGCGCTAACTGCCTTCTAAGACTTTTTCAGCGGAATTTCAGTTAACTACAATACGGTTAACGTCATCACGCTGTGGAGGGCGATTCCATGGTGAAAACCGTCTTAGCCTGCATTCTAAGCGCCGCCCTAATGTTGATCTCCTCCAATGCTATCGCCTTGGCAGGCTGCGCCGCATCATACGTTCCCAGCGTTAATGCGCCGTACACATCCAACAACTTACTGTACGGTGTTGTCGCCTTCAGTTTGAACGACGCGTGGGCAGCCGGTTACGCTAATACGCCCAACTATAACAATCAGGTTACGTTGGCCGAGCATTACAGCGCGGGGGCATGGAGTGCGGTGCCCACGGTTAATCCCACGCCATATTATGATACCTTTTCTGCGATCGACGGCGTCAGCCGAACCGATTTATGGGCTATTGGTGGATTTAGCGGCGCAAACGGGTTTCTGCAAAAGACACTCGCTGAACACTGGGATGGTAAGGCTTTCAAAGTCGTGCCGAGCCCCAATATGGTCGCATGTCATTCCTGCAGTCCATACACGAATTTGCTCTTCGGGGTAGCAGCGATCAGTGCGAATGATGCGTGGGCAGTTGGAGAGTACACTGACGGCATTGATATCCATCGTGCGCTCGCGATGCATTGGGACGGCCACACGTGGTCTTTCATCAACCCAATGGTGGTGGCCGAATATTCACTGATATATTCAGTGACTAAGATTGCTCACAACGACGTGTGGGCTGCGGGCATATATCGTGTTAGCGGCCGTGCCTTCCACCCGCTTTTCCTCCATTGGAATGGCAGCCAGTGGACGCAAATTCCCGGCGTTGACGTAGGGAGTGGAGGCGCATACATTTATGCGATTTCGGCAGCCTCGCGTTCAGACGTGTGGGCGATAGGTCCTGAGGAGGGCGGATATCCCGGCCGCCCGGTCGCGGAGCATTGGAATGGCGTGCGCTGGTCGGCGGTGCGGACAGACTTATCAGCCTTCGGCAGCTTTTCCGCGGTGACGGCAATATCGCCAACCAACGCGTGGGCCATGGGGCGCTCGAGTAACGGTACGTTAGTCGAGCACTGGAATGGAAGCGCGTGGTCAGTGGTGCCGAGTGCTAATCCAGGCCAGTATACAAATTTATTCAACGGCGCCAGTCGCATACCAGGTACTGGCGAAGCGTGGGGTGTGGGTTATGACTACCCGACCGGGAGTCAGCCCTATCAAACGTTGACAGAATTGGCTCACTGCTGAACGCCTTTAGGCGGTCGTGGTCGTAATCGCTAAATGAGACGTTCGTGCCGCTGTTTCTTCCATACCAAGAAGTAGTACGCACTTTGCAGTAGGAGCGTCACGCAGAAAGCAACCGGATAGCCGATCCAAATGCCGTCGAGCCCAATGCGGTGCATCAGTATGTAAGCGGTCGGTACTTCAACGCCCCAGATGCCAAAAATCGAAATTGCGGTCGGCCAGAGTACCGATCCACTTGCTCGCATCACGCCCGAGAGTACGGCTGAGTTACCGAAAATCAAATAACCCCACAATGTGATAAAGAGCAGCGTATGGGCGATTCGCAGCGTGCCGAGATCAGTGATGAACCAACCCAAGATGTTCCATGCAAAAAGGTAGCAGAGAACGACAAGAAAGGCACCAACTATATAGTTTAACGCTACCGCGACATGGACAACACTTCCGAGCTTATCGTTCCGCCCCGCGCCGATACATTGCGCGCCGAAAATCGACGCTGTAATGCTCATGCTAATTGCTGGGAACTGCACGTAGCTGACGACTTGATTTACGGCGCCATATGCCGCAGTCGCATGCGAGCCGAAACGGTTAACGAAAGAGAGAACCGCAATCTCGGCGAGCGAGACCATCACGAATTGTAGGCCTGTTGGTACCCCGATCTGAACCACGCGCTTGGCTATCCGTGGATCAAAGCGCAAATCGGTGATGATTTCCTTATCCAAAGCTAGCGGGTGCCGCCTCACGCGAAGATAGATGAGCATGCCGATGAAAGCGATCAGGTTTGAAATAACAAGCGCGACAGCTGCGCTTAAAACGCCAAGGCGCGGCAGATCGAACCACCCGCGAATTAACGCGGGCGTCACTAAAATGCCGAGAACCGTCGATACAATGAGCGCGTAAAACGGGGTCTGCGAGTCGCCGGTTCCTCGTAGTGCACTCACGTAAATGATGTACACGAACAGGACCGGGCTAAACACAAGGACGATGCGTGCGTATCCGAGCGCATCCGAGAAGATATTCTGCGGAGTGCCCAATGCACTCATGACACGATCGGCGAACAGCAGGCCCACCAGCGTGACAACAATTCCAAGCGATAAGCCCATCGATAGGACCGTTCCGGTCACACGCTTCATTTTATGTTGATCGCCGGCACCATATGCCTGACCAATGAGGACGGATGCGCCGCTTGCAAGCCCGGCTAAAAACGAAAACAATAAAAATAGGAGCGGAAAGAATGACGAAATCGCGCCTAACGCATCGACACCGATCAATCGCCCCACAAAGATGCTGTTCAAGGTGCTACCCGCGGACTGCAACACACTGCTGAGCATCAACGGAGTAAGGAATACGAGGAAATAGCGCCACATTGGGCGCGACTCATCGAAAATATTCGGGCCGTGCATGCGCCGCACGGGCGGCGCTTCGGGCTTTTGCTCGGTTGTCGCTTGCATTTAATCTACGCGTCAGGTTACTGTAGATCGCTCGGATTGACTAGCGGGAGTTTGGCGCTCAATCGGCCTATATAGAATATGGCGGAACTGCGCACGGCCTCACAAATCTAAAAAGAGAAACAAGCGGTAAAAGCAAAAGCGCCCAAGCAGCGGCCAGCGGCTGGGAAAAGAGTAAAGGCGTACATCGTCAACTTTTCGTAGCCGGCAATATTCCGCTGCCAGGAATATGCGGAAAAAATATCCGAGCTGCTGTGAGAATGTGATGAGAGATGAAGTCCCTTAGGGTTATTATACTGCTTCTAATCCCGCTGGTGTTCGTAGCAGTCTGGTTAAGAAGTATTTGGATCGTCAAAATAAATCAGTCTAACTGGGACGGCGATTCATTCCTCAAGTTCCTACGTTCGCGCTAATTTTGATTGCGGCATATATTTCCGGGCTGTTAATCCAGAGGGTGTCTGGGGCGCGAATCTTAGGCAAATTCGTCGCGGTTTTTTGTCAAATCGTTATGGCCATTTTCATTCTATTTGAAATGTTTGGGCGCATATGACCGGATCTGGTGAGCGTTAAAGAGCGCAATCAAGCCGTGACTAAGTTAAAGGCAGTTAATTACCTAGGTGAGTATGAGCGGCCGGATGATAGTGGAGTGGGCGCGTGTCAGTCGTCGCGATCCAAGCGGGGAAGGTGACCAGGGACATCTGGAATGATTCTGCTCGCACCGACTCAATGCTGGAAGTAGTCTGTGTGCCTCTGCAACACCCAGATGGTCCACAGCGAGTAAATTAGCCCAAGCAGGGCTGTGCTCTCAAAAAGGACGCCAAACCTGCGCGGCGCGGGCGCGTTCAGCAGCGTGGTGCCTATTATTGCAAGGACCAGAGCTAGGGCCGCTCCGACTAGCGCAAAGAACAGAGCCCAACTGCGCCATGCGCGTTTGCCACTGATTAGTCCCGGCCCCATCCAACACGCTATGAGTCCGCCAATGTCCAGATTGAAGTGGTGATCTAAGAGACCAGCCAAAAAACTTACGACGGACAAGATGCCGCCGACAAAGGTCAGTAACCCGAGAATGGTAACCTGAACCGGAGCCTGACGAATAGACTCTAGAACTTTCACGGTCTTGCCCATTGGGCGATCCCGACAGAGTTTACCTTTCGCAAAATCACGCTAAACGGGCCCAAGTCTCGCTAACGCTCGATTACTGAGTGCGCGAGCGCAGCGCGATCGGCGATGAGATAGATCGCAGTGATGCGATCGTCCACTATCCTAAAGCGGAACGCTACGCGCACCTCGGCTTCATGCATCCACACCGCTCCTGGTTCGCCGTCGATGAATACGGGTTGCGCAGCACGCGCACGTCCGGAGAACGTTCGTGCAACGGCATCCGCGCCCTCGATACCAGCCTGCAGACGATCATTTTGCCAGTACGCCGCGCCGCCCATCGCCATCACCGCCGCATCCGCCCGAATCGTTGCTCCCGGATCGAGCAGCGCGAGCATCGCGGAGAAATTTCCCGACCGCGAGGCTTGGAGAAACGCGCGCACGAGTTCGTCGTGCCGCTGCATCACGGCATCATGGCCGGCAGATGCGCCGCGCACGCGCCGGCGCGCGCGGCTTGCGAGCTGCCGCGCCGCTTCCGGCGTCCTTCCGACGATCGCGGCGATGTCATCGAAGGGCACGTCGAACATGTCGTGCAGCACAAATGCAACGCGCTCTGCCGGCGGCAGCGCATCGAGCAGGATCAGCAGAGCCACGCCGATCGAATCGGCGAGCATCGCTTCTTCCTCAGGGCGTTCGCCGGGAGCGATTGCGGCAATGTCGCGACGCGGATCATCCGGCGTCAACTCCTCGCGCCGGCTTTCGCGCCATTTCAGCGCATCGAGGCAGACGCGCGCAACAACGGTCGTGAGCCAGCCTTCGAGATTCGCAACACGCGTGACGTCCGCGCGGCTGATGCGCAGCCAGCTTTCCTGGAGTGCGTCGTCGGATTCTGCGGCCGAGCCCAGTATCCGTAGCGCAATCCGCTGCAAGCGCGGCCGAGCCGCCTCAAAGCGCTCCGCGAGCCACTCCGCATCCTTCATGAATAGCCTCCCCGGGTGCCTGTCACGTTTTACCGCGCTCGATCCGTCAAAGAGATAGAAGGAGGGTAAAATCTTGAAGGACGTCTCACTTATCACCTATACCGTTGCCGACATGAACAAAGCCAAGCGATTCTTTGGCGCGATTATCGGTGCTGACCCCTATGCCGACTCACCCCAGTACGTCGGCTACAAGAGCGGCGATATGGAAATCGGGCTCGTTCCGAGCCGAGATAAACGCGAACCGGTCGCGCTCCCCTACTGGACGGTGAGCGACATCGCGGCGGAGGTAAAAGCGCTCGTCGCCGCGGGGGGCACGGTCGTGCAAGAGATTACCGATGTCGCCATGGGACTGCTGGTCGCCAGCGTCAAGGATCCCAACGGCGCGATCGTTGGGTTACGACAATTCCCGAAGGGATAAGCGATATTTTTTAAGCCGAGGGTGGCCGCCGTCTCTGCGCGCGCGCCCGTGCAGCGCGGCATCCTCGGCGGTCGATCGTCCGTGGGAGCCGGGCAGTTCGGTCTTAGCCTGGGGAAGGAATGAAATGAACATTCTGTTATGGATTCTTCAGGTGGTTTTGGCGCTGTTTTTCACCTTTGCCTCCGTGAACAATTGACGCAGTCGGCGGCGTCGACCGTCCCAGCGAGAACCACGAGTGGCGTGCTTGACAATGTCGTCTCGGTGCTCCGCGAAATTGATATTGAGAAAGTCGAAGTGGAGCTTTTCCGAGGAGCTGATCGGAGACACCTGCGTTAACCTCGCAACGCGCGCGGCTTGAGATCAAGCGAGCCAATGCGTTTGCGCTATTGAAGACGGGATCTTCGAGATGGCGCAGGGTCGACCGCGTTATTCCGCCGGTCGGTGTAGTGCTACATGAAGTCGCCTCTCGCTGGCGCGAGAAAGTCACCAGCCTCATCGGTCGGTCCTCGAAACAGGCACGATAGGCGCTCAACAAACCAAAGACGGCGCAATTATTTGTCAATTGCGGCTCGCACAAATCTATTGCCCAATTAGCCAGTTGACCTTATAATGGCTAGGAGCGCAGAAGGGCGCCTCCAGTCCGCGGAAAGGGCAGTGCCCACCTCCCCGTAATTCGAAGGCAACGAACCTTCTTTCAGCCTGTTCGAGCGGACTCACAGGCAGCTATGAAAGGAGATTCGTGTGGATGCCAAGCCGCTTCCCCGCAATCCCGACCTCCAACAATACAAGAAGCAAGCTAAGGATCTCCTGAAAGGCTGTAAGTCGGCGGACAGCGGCGCTGCTCGCGCATGGGCCGAGCGTTGGGGCGCGACCGTGGAACCGGGCGGTTCAATCCGTACGCTCTCAGACGCACAATTCTTCATTGCCCGTGAGCACGGTTTTGAGAGCTGGCCCAAATTCCAACGTCATGTCATGGCGATGGCGCGTGAGGGTTCTCTTGATAGCCGATTTGAAGATGCTGTAGATGCGATCATCTCCGGTGATACGGATTCGCTTCAGCGGCTGCTTCATCAAAACCCGCGCCTGATTCGCGAGCGATCGAGCCGGCAGCATCGATCGAACCTGCTGCACTACGTGGCGGCCAACGGCATTGAAGACTTTCGCCAGAAGACACCGCGCAATATTGTCAGGATTGCGGAGATTCTACTTGACGCCGGGGCCAACGTCAATTCGGTTTCGGACGCGTACGGAGGATCGACGGCGCTAAGTCTGGTGGCCACGAGTGTTCATCCGCTGCGGGCCGGCGTGCAAACCGAATTGTTGGATCTTCTTTTGAAGCGTGGGGCGACTATCGAGGTCTTCAGAAATCGTGGTTCTGAACCGATCGTCAATATTTGCCTGGCTAACGGCCGGCAGGAAAGCGCCGCGTTGCTTGCGGAGCGGGGCGCCCGGTTGGATCTTGAAGGAGCGGCGGGACTCGGTCGCCTCGATCTTGTCAAGGGCCTTGTCCAAAACGGTGAGCGAGATGTCGTCCAGGAGCAAATGAAATCCGGTTTCCACTGGGCCTGCGAGTATGGACGAAACGAGGTCGTTGATTTCTTGCTCGCAAGCGGCATCGATGCACGCGCAAAACACCGAGGCACGACCGCCATCCACTGGGGAGCCCACGGCGGGCACGCAGACATCGTGGCCTCTCTCCTACAGCAAGGAGCACGGGTCGATGCGCGAGACGACAAATGGAAAGGCACGCCGTTAGAGTGGGCGCTGCACGGCTGGGCCAACCTCTCGTCGCGAGACGATCGCTCCCGATACTATGAGGTCGTGACCGCGCTGGTCGCCGCAGGCTCACCTGTCGAACCGGACGAGCTCACAAACCGAGAAGTCCGCGCCGACCGTCGCATGCTGGCGGCTCTCAAGGGCGACACCCGGCGAAGAATCGAGAGCGAGGCGCCACCGCAGTGAAGCCTCCAAGAGTCTTCCGGGGGCTTGAACCTCCCGTATGGACAGACCCCATCGGGCGTTGCGGCGCTAATAGCCATCGCGTTTTGAACTTCAAACCTTAGAGCGACTAGCAACTCCTTGTAGGCTTGTAACGGGCTAGATCGGCGTTACCGCTAAAACGCTGTGTAACCGCTCTTCAGTCATACGAGGACTCCAAGCACGTGAAGATTTCGCAGCCCATCGCCAATCTTCGCCAACGCTCGCTCGTTAGTGCGTCAGATAGACCGTGAAACTCATCATCCTTCACGGGAGCTTTTCGCGAGTCATGATATAGAAATCATCGTTTCCAAAACTACCGGGACGGTTCGACGCGAACAAAAGGCTCTTGCCATCATCTGATAGATATGGGCCTCTGTCATCGAAGTCGCTATTGATGAGTGGACCAAGGTTCGCCGGAACCGACCAAAGATCATGAGTCGTCCGGCGCGTTGACGTCCACAGGTCGATGCCACCCAGAGAACCAGGCCGATCTGACGACAGAAATATTTCTAGTCCATCGCGGCGAACACTAGGATGCGCATCACGGAAAGGGCTGCTGAGTTCTGGTACTAAAACCGCGGAACCAAACGTACCGTGTGTGCCATCCGCGCGGAATGCGCCCTCTGGGCCAACCGTGCTCACGTAGATATCGTAATCCGTGACGCCAGCGAAGTATATCCTAGCAAAATAGAGTGTGGTAATCCCGGTATGCGAGTCGATAAAAATCGTAGGGTCGCCGTTGTCAGCATCATCTGAGTTGACACCGCTGCCCAAATTAAAAGGCTTCTCCCAGCCGAGATTGTCGCTGGTGTTCTTGCGGAATGCGGCGTAGATATTGCCGTTAGATTTGTCATCGAGACCAAAACTACAAAAGAAAAGCCAGTGGCCATCGGGTGACAGCTCAGGACACGCTTCATTTTGAGAGGTATTGATCTTCGGCCCTAGATTCTGAGGCTCTCCCCAGGGGCCGTTCCGAGTTAGACGGTGGGCAACCCAGATATCCCCGCCAAAGCTGCCGCCAAAACCACCCGGCCTGTTGGAAGAAAAGAAAAGACTCAGCCCATCCGCGGAGATCGCCGAGTGAAGCTCCTCGAAGTCTGTATTGATGGCGGAGCCTAGGTTCTTTGGCGGCGACCACGTTGAGAAATGCTGGGCGGTCGAAAGCGTCTTGGTGTTCGAAACGGCTGGCGCGACTGAAGAGCCTTCTAAGCCGCTACATCCAATAAGTAGGAATGCTATTGTGCAACCTATTGCAATAGTTGAGGATATGCGAAGAACAGATGATTGCATAAGACCTCCCCTTGAAAATGCGCTTGCGGAACGGCGTGGACGCCTTCGCGTGAGAGGTTTGAGCGGAAACGTTGACTACCCGGTAGCGCGCATCTCAAATAATGAGCAGACTGATCAGCCTATATGAGGCGCTCGGTTTCAAGTATACTGCGCCTCTGTTGAGACTTGCAAGTAGAATCCCGCTGAGCGCAAAGAAAGACCCCCGGAGTGCTTACTCCGAGTAATTTTTTGCGGGGGCTTGAACTTTCCGTATGGACAGACCGCATCTAGCGTTGCAACGCTAATAGCAATCGCGTTCTAAAGACAATCGCTGATGCGAGGGCATCCGGACTTTAGCACAGGGTGTCGGCCAGTTGACCAAAGATCCGAATCTCATGCTTTGGTCAAAGTCGTGGCATGACGCTGCCGCCAGCTCGGGCTGGTCAGCCGACTTGGGTTCAGCAAGCATTGACGCGGTAAGAAAAGATACCTTTCGTGTCGAACGACACGGAACCGCGCCTGCGTATTCAGCTTGCGGCGGGTTACCATTTAGGCAAAGTGTAGGATTGCAAATGTCTACACACAGCCCATCTAACCGCGCCGCATTACGAGCGTTCGTTGTGCTGTTCTTGGCCGCCGTGGTCCTGACGTACTGTCTGCCCGATATCCGGCGACTGTGGGAACCCGAGGGAGACTTCGGCTATCAAACCGACTTCGACAATGTCGTCACTTCCGTGGACCCGCATTCCCCAGCCGATCAGGCAGGGCTCAAGGTCGGTGACCGAATTGACCTCGCATCGACGAACGGCGACTACCGGTCGCTCGTCACTAATGGCCCGGGGACAAGCGTTCCAGGACAACGTGTAATTGTGGCAGTCAGGCACGGCGCGGCCGAACGCTACATCGTCATGGTGAGCGAACGAGAAGCGATGGACATCGCCACGAAGGCTCTCATAGTGGGCCGAGAATTTGCGATGTTGCTTTTTGTGGGTATCGGAGCCGCGTTGGTGCTCCTTCGTCCATCAATCACAACATGGGCTTTTTAAGCCTACTGTTTAGGACTGAACGGGGCTCCCTACAGCGTAGCAGCCTATTTTCTCAACCCGCCCTGGGACACAGTCCTGTACGTTGCCTATGTAAGCATCAGCAAGGCGGCGGGGTTTGTAGGCGTCGCTGTCTTCGCCGCTCTTTTTTTGCACGAGGGAAGTGGTGGGTGGCGTAGATTCGTTTATCGTTTTTCTCCCTTTGCGTTGCTCATCGTTTTGGGACTAAACGCGTACGTGCTGCTGGCCACTTCATGGTTCGGTTGGCCGGCTGAGCATGTAAGTCACCTTCTGTTGTTCTTTCAGTACTTTTTAGTGCTCGTGGCACTGTACGCGCTTGTAGAAACGTACGTCCTTTCCCGTGGGAGCGACCGGCAGCGTATTTGGTGGGTCATTTTGGGCTTTGGGGTTGCCCTGGTGGCGCGGATGGTAAACGGAATCATCTTCGAGCTCAATCCACCATATTGGTTGTATGCGAGCCTCTACCTGATAAGCATAGTAGTACCGCTCACCGTGGCATACGCCGTCATCCGACACCGCGTCATCGACGTGAGTTTTGTCGTAAACCGCGCTCTGGTGTTTGGTGTACTGACCACGTTGCTCGTTGGCGCGTTTGCCCTCATCGATTGGCTCTTCATCGACAAGCTGAAGCTCGCTAAACTTGGCACAATAGCTGAAATGGGTGTGGCCGTCGCTGGCGGCTTTTGGTTCAATGGCCTGCATAGACGAGTGGATTCGTTGATCGACGCGACGTTTTTCCGCCAGCGTCATCGAGCCGAAGTCCAGCTCGCAAGAAATGCCGCGGCGTTGCCGTTTGCCACGACAAAAAGCGCTGTTGCGCAGGCCTTGGTCGCGGAGCCAGTGCGGACGCTGTCATTAGCGTCTGCCGCCATTTTCCGGCGCGGAACCGACGGTAAGTATTTGCGTGAAGATTCCCAGGGATGGACCGCGAGCGATATTTCCGCATTGGATGACGGTGACAGCCATTTCTTGATGCTGCTGCAGGCCGAAAACGGACCTCTCTCCCTATACGATCACCCGTGGCGGACTGAGGCCGTGCCTTCGGGGCCAGCACATCCAATGCTGGCGTTGCCGATCATCGTCCGGCGTGAACTTACCGCCATTGTATTTTATGGCGCACATATCCATGGCGAAGCGCTTGACCCGGATGAGATCAGGGTCATCGCTAGTCTAGCACCTGGCGCAGCTGCGGCTTACGATCATCTTGAGGCCCAGGTTTGGAAGAATGAAGTCGAGTCATTACGTGCTCAGCTGGCAGAAGCACAAATACAGCCCGCATGATTCTTCGTGGTTAGTATTGCCTAGATTCAAACGAGCGCGGAGCAAATGCCGCCTATATCTGGGCCTACACCGCGAAGTACTGAGAAGGTCTGTTCATTAGGGAGTTTGCGGGGGCTTGAACTTCCCGTCTGGACAGACCCCATCCAGCGTTGCAACGGTGATAGCAGTCGCGTTCTAAAGACAATCGCTGAGGCGAGGGCATCCGGACTTTAGCACAGGGTGTCGGCCAGTTGACCAAAGATCCGAATCTCATGCTTTGGTCAAACTCGCGGCATAATTTGACGCTGCCGCCAGCTGGGCCAGTCAGGCGACTTGGGTTCAGCAGGCATTGATTCGGTAAGAAAAGATACTTTTCGTGTCGAACGACACGGAACCGCGCCTGCGTATTCAGCTTGCGTCGGTTTGCCATTTAGGCAAAGTGTAGGATTGCAAATGTCTACACACAGCCCATCTAACCGAGCCGCTTTACGAGCGTTCGTTATCGTTGCATCGTCGCTGCTTGTCCTCGTTGCGGGCGGATTGGACTTGCGGCGCATATGGATACCCTTAGGCGATTTTGGCTACGACATAAACGGCGATGGTAGGGTAACATACGTAGAAGCCGCATCACCCGCAGCGAGGGCCGGCATGCAAGTTGGCGATAATATCGACTTGCAATCAACACCCGCGCAGTTCAGGTTTTTTGCCGCATTTTCCACCGCGCCCGCGACGGGCCAGAGTTTCGCTTTTGGGCTGATACACAAGGGTGTTCGACGGACCATTATGCTCACTGCGACACGCGGCACATATGATGAGCCTGACGCAGTCTATCGGATTGGCGCCTTTTTCGTTGCCCTGCTTTTTATTACCCTAGGGGTTGCGCTGGTTTGGCTTCGGCCAAGTATAATGACGTGGGGTTTCTTCGTCTATTGCTTGAGCGCTACTCCATTCACGTTCACCGCCGTAGAGGTTTTCTTTCCATTCCCGTGGCCGTATGTGGCCAACTATATCTTTCTTACATTTTTGTTCGTCGCCGGAGACGTGGGCCTACTTATTTTTGCGCTGTGTTTCCTCAATGAGCCCATCAAGGGGTGGAGGCTTTCGGCGCTGCGATTGATGCCGTGGCTATTCGCCGCTCTGTTCATCTTTGCTGTGTTTTCGACTTATCAGTTTACTTGGATTGGCGGTCCTCCGGGCGAGCTGTTGAATCGCATCTTCCTCGTCATAAGGGCGCTAATATTGCTCGTGGCCCTGTGTTTATTTGTTGCAACATATGTCCGCGCGCGCGGCGCAGATAGACAGCGCATGCGCTGGATTGTTGTGGCGTTCATCCTCAGTATAGTCTTTAGTTATGCCCAAAATTTCCTCGGAAATTACGCACCCAGCACCCCGGTATGGGCGTGGGTAATACGACTGTTATCAATCTCGCGCATCATTGTGCCGCTGGCCGTCACCTATGCGGTTATCAAACATCGCGTGATCGACGTGAGCTTTGTAGTGAACCGCGCCCTTGTCTACGGGATCCTGACGACGCTGGTAGTCGGCGTGTTTTCAATAATCGACTGGCTGTTTATTGAGAAAATGAGACTCGCGCGATTAGGAACGATAATGGAACTGGGGGTCGCCGTTGCCGGTGGTTTTTGGTTCAACGGATTGCACAAGCGCGTCGATGTGTTTGTTGACGCAACGTTTTTCCGCCACCGCCATAAGGCGGAGCAGCAGCTTGCAAGAAATGCGGCGGCGTTGCCGTTGGCGCCGAGCACAAGCGCCGTCGCGCACTTTCTCGTCAATGAGCCCGTACGGTCGATGTCGTTGGCGTCGGCAGCACTTTTCCGGCAAGGGCGCGATGGTGAGTACGTCCGTGAGGAGTCGGTGGGCTGGGATACAAGTAATCTTTCAAGGTTAGACGCTGCGGACGAGCCCGTGTTGATGCTGGCCCAAGCGGAGGGCGGGCCTCTTTCCCTTTACGACCACCCATGGCGAACACAAGGTGTGCCATCGGGCCCAGCGCATCCGGTGTTAGCGCTGCCGATTATCGTCCGGCGTGAACTTACTGCAGTTGTATTCTACGGCGCACATATACATGGTGAGCCGCTCGACCCCGATGAAATCAGGGTCATCGCCGGTCTGTCACCTGGCGCAGCGGCGGCTTATGATCATCTCGAAGCAGAGAGATTGCGAAACGACAACGAGTCGATTAGACGTGAAAACGAGTCATTGCGTACTCAACTGGCAGAAGCGGAGATCCAGCCCGCTTGATTCCTAGCGGCTAGTTAACGCTAATGCCCCGAGCGCACGCCCATTGCTCCGCGACGGCAAACCAAGCCGCATATTCTGTGCACAAGTTAGCACCGAAAGGGTCCGAGCAATCGAGTCTTTTTGGTAGGCAACGACTCGCCGGCGGCAGTGCAGGCTCAAACGGACAGGACGGACTGGTATTGATTTATCCGCGCAGTTCAACGACCGCCGAAGATAGATGCTAAGAGGCTCAGAAACGGCGGCGGCAACTGATTTGCGACATCGGTCTGCATGGCGCAAGCAGTCCTGCCGCACCGGCGCGCTCCTTTTTCGAAAAAAGCACTTAGCGTTTCAAGAATAGCTCTATAAGGCTATGTCCATTGACCAGAAATTTATTCCTGTATTGCTACCCCAAGACTTTGGCGCGGAGCAACGTTACCGCTAGCGCTTGATGAGAAAACAAGAACCAAATCACCAGCTGGTTGCTGCACATTTGCAACATAGATGACCGCCGCCGGCAGTATCCAACCGCGTATTACTTCCGGCAATCTGCCGTATGGGAGCAACGTTGCCGTTAGCGCCGGCTGCAAATACATCGATGGCGCCCGCAGCGTTGTCGAAAACGTATATTAGCCCGGCAGAATCGAGCGCGACGGCTGTCGGGGATACAAAGGTCGTTAGGGTTCCACGTCACTGAACTGAAGCAGCGTTTAACGGCACTGGCAGAGCGGCTACACAGTGTAGACCGCAAGGAACTGAGAGCCGCGATACACGCATTCGTTGCCGAAATCTCGCTGGATTCTAAAGAGCGCACAGCAAAAGTCGCCCATATCTTGCCGATACGGCGAAGCGCAGAAAAGGTCGGTTCATTAGGGAATTGCGGGGGATGGATTTGAACCACCGACCTTCGGGTTATGCTTACTACTTCGGCTTTCGCCGCTCCGTCGACGACGGATTCGTAGTCTGGACTTTCCCTTCATCCGCAAGATTAAGGCGGATGCCTGCCGTCAAGTCTCTACACCTTCCCCAACAGAAGCTCTGAGATTTCTGGTAGGGCTTGGCTCGGGATCACCCTGCTAACGGCTTCCCCGACTTTGACAGGTTTTGTCACAAGAATTGCTTCTTGTGCAGCCCACGGTGCGATCAAGTTGCAAGCGTCATGGTAAGCAGACCAAGGTCTTCATGGACGCGTCTCAGCTTCGATCTCGTGACTGTGCGCAAAGCTGATTGCTTGATTGCGTTGTATTGAGCCCGACGAGCTACCGGACTGCTCCACCCCGCGTGTCATAGGTTAGTGCTCGCGCTGAAGCGTACCTCCACTTCATACATGAGGCTCTCGACTTTTTCCATCGTCGCATTCGATCCGCATGCAAACGAGCTCGGGGTTGCAGTGCAGTCGAAGTTTTTAGGCGTCGGAGCTGCCGTGCCGTGGGTTATCGGAGGCGTGGGCGCGATTGCAACCCAAGCCTGGGCGAACACCACCTATGGCCCGCGCGGGCTGCGCCTATTAGAAGAAGGGCATGATCCGAAACAAGTAATCGAAAGCCTCATCGCAAGCGATGAGCATGCGGATCAGCGGCAAGTCGGGATAGTCGATTCCAAAGGCCGCAGCGCGACCTACACCGGCGGCAATTGCATGGATTGGGCGGGCGGCATCGCACAACCGAATTTTGCCGCACAAGGCAATATTCTGGCCGGGGAACCGGTCGTCAAAGAGATGGCCGCTGCCTTCGGCAGTACGAGCGGATGCCTCGCTGATCGTTTGGTCGCCGCGCTTCGTGCTGGACAGGCAGCCGGCGGTGACCGGCGAGGGCAGCAAAGCGCTGCGCTCTACATCGCAAAACCTGCTGGTGGTTATGGCGGTTTCAACGACCGCTACATTGATTTACGCGTCGACGATCACACGCAACCGATCGAAGAGCTTGCCCGCCTATTGAAGTTGCACAAGCTCTATTTCTTTAAAGCCGAAGCCGCTGACCTCATCCCGATAGACGCCGCGGCAGGCAAGGAGATCTGCGAGCTCCTCGAGCGCGCCGGCGCACTGAGTTCAGCGCATACCCAGTTTGACGCCGAAGCACAAAGCGCACTCACAACCTTTATGCACCGCGAAAATCTCGAAGACAGGGTGCGCGACGACGGCCATATCGATCGGCAGACTCTCGAGTATCTGCGAGAGTTCGTAGAGTGAGTCAGCCGGCGGCGTTAGCGCTATGAGCGAACTGGTGGGGTAGTGCAATGAACGAACTAACGGCCTGGATCCGCGACCTCCCCAAGGCCGAGCTGCACGTCCATCTGGAAGGCACCATTTCACCCAGCGCCTACCAGCGCATCGCCAAGCGTAACGGCATTGCCATCGGCGATGATGTATCTCAAGCATATCGCTGCCACGATTTCCAATCATTTCTTTCCGCGTTCCTCGAAGTCGTCAAGGTCCTGCAGAAACCGCAAGATTTCCACGAACTCACAAGCGAGTATCTAACCAAGAGCGCGCAACAAGGTGTCCGTCATGTGGAGCTTATGGTTTCGCCCGCCACCTTGCGGCACTTCAACTCAGCCGTTGCCCTGCCAGAAATAGTTGCGGCAATATCCGACGCATGTTCCCAGGCGCGCGCGGCAAGCGGCATTTCAAGCGTGATCATTTTCGACATGGTGCGCAACTTGGGCCAGTCAGCCGCTTTGCTTGATATCGAACTTGCTCTGCGCTGCAAGAAATATGGCGTCGTGGGTGTCGGCTTGGGCGGCGACGAGAGCAATTATCCCGCTCGCGATTTCCAAGCGGCGTTCGCCCTCGCGAAAGATGCCGGCTTACGCAGAACACTACATGCAGGTGAGGCTGCCGGCGCAGACAGCATTCAAGATGCCATTAACGCCTGCCATGCAGAACGCATCGGTCACGGCGTTGCCGCTGCGCATAGCCCGGACACCATGCGCTTGCTGCGCGAGCGCGACGTCGTCGTAGAAGCATGTCTGACCAGCAATGACATCACCGGCGCATGGAACACCTATCATGCGCATCCGATTATCCGGTTCGTCAACGACGAGGTCCCTGTCACCCTCAATAGCGACGACCCGGCCTTCTTTGGCGCCTCGCTCATTGATGAATTCTTGAAGGGGGAGAGCTTAGGGCTGTCGCGTCAGGTGCTCGCCCAACTTGCGCGCAACAGCTTTCAGTATGCGTTCGCGCCGCAATCAGAGCGAGATGCTTGGATAGCGGAGCTCGATCGTTTTACTGAGGAGCGCCCGGCGTGATACGATAGGCTGCGATCTTACCGCTGGGGTCCAGCCGTATGCGGACCGTCATATCGCCCTTATCAAACTTGGCATCGAAAATATAGCGCTTGGCTGGAAGATCGCTGCCCGTCTCCGTTAAGCCTTGGTAGGCGCCCAGTTGGTGCATCTTATCCGACAGCTGAGCGACACTGGTACGCGTGACCGTCGCCGCGAGATCGCTCGTGAAGTTTTGCTGCACTGCGCTCGCGTCGTTGTTGTAAACTGCTTGGGTGACGTCGTCCGCAATTTTCTGCTCGTTGCTGCCCGAGTGTCCGCACCCGCCCACCGCGAGCATCGCAAAAACCGCTAGCAATCCAAAGAACTTTCTCATCGTCTCCCCCGTCGGAATGTCACGTTGCACTCGCAACGCAGATAGAGCGACGGCTAAAGAATGTCGCCGCTCTGAGCCTGCGTGTTCGTTCGTTTCAGGTTTATCGAGAGCTTCTATTTAGAGGTTGCCCCAGCCAAACGATCCGTCGGCGAAGGCTACCCGTGTCTGGTTCGCTTTTGGTTTCGCTGCATGCGATCCCGCGGGTGCAGCCAGAGGGGCAGGGAGTGGGGCAGCCGGCATTGCCAGACTTCGACCCGAGCTCAGGCTGGCGATTTGAGAGCGCTGTTGTTGGATCACGTTGTGTTGGTACGCAACCTCTTCTTTCAGATCTCCAACGAGCTGGGCTTGACGGTTGTAGGCTAGCACTTCTGAGCGATAAGCTGCCTGCGCGTCATCGCGCTGGCTCGCGGTGGCAGCTTGCCGTTGCGCGTCCTCTGCGTATTTCTGGTGAACTTTCTTGTTGTGGTTGATGATCAACAGGGCGGCTGCTGCACCACCTATGAGGATGTTGCGCGTGCTAGCGGCGCCGTCGGCGTTCGCTCTAGGAACCGGCGCGAGCATAATGGCGAATGCCAGCAGGACCGCGACCGCGATAATTCTTTTCAGGTTCAAATTCATATTCATAGCTTTGATTGCTACCTCCACAGTATGCTCAACGCTTTATCTTATGCCCACGTTCGCTTGCCGGGTCTCCCTAACCCATAGTGTCCCGTGATGTGAGCCGCGTCAACCAAGCATCAGCGCTACCGGGCAAAATCAGGCGGGCTGGGCCGTCTACAAATAAAAGTAACCGGTCCTAAAAGCCGAATGAGGTGAGCCTAATTACTGCCAGAGGCGTGCTTACATGAACCATTCTGCACTGAAATCTCCGCTCTCATCGGTCATCGAAGAACCCGAAGTGAGCCCCAATGTCGAGATGTATTTGAAGTCGATCGTCCGCCTATACGATGGCGAAGAGCCGGTTTCGACCTCGGCCATTGCACAAGAGCTCGCGATATCTGCGGCATCCGTGTCAGCCATGCTCAAGCGCCTCGATGCAGACGGTTACGTGCGTCACGAAGGGCGACATGGCGTCGTGCCGACGAACGCCGGCGCGCGCATCGGCGCAGTGACCTTGCGGCGCCAACGTCTTGCTGAGCGATTGCTCGTCGATCATCTTGGAATTTCGTGGGAGGTCGCGGGCTTCGAAGCATGCCGCCTCGAGCATGCGATCTCACCGCTAGTCGAAGAGAGGCTGGCGGTATTTCTGCATAATCCGAGCACCTGTCCGCACGGTCATCCCATTCCGAACGCGGACGGCTCGCAATGGCGCCACGAAAACGCGTTGGAGCTGGCTGATCTGCCGCTGAACTCGTCGGCGCACGTTGTCGAAATCAAGCACGATATTCCGGAGCTCTTGAAATTTCTGGCGGAGATCAGCCTTCGCCCTGGGGTGGAGATCACGGTCAGGCACCGCGAGCGCGCGGTGGGCCTGCTGACCGTCGAGGTAGGCGGTAAAACTCATACGATCAGCGCTCAGCTCGCCAACGACATCTTGGTCGAACAGCCCCGCGATAATAAAGTGGCGCGGCTCAGCTAACGACGATGCTCGCTTCTTGCCGCCGCATCGCGGCGATTCTTGCAGCGTTGACTGCCTTGCTTGCGGTCTCGCCGGCGCGTGCGGCTGTCTCACCGTCCGACGCTTCGCAACAAAACGCCGAAGCGGAAGCGCAACGATATTTCAATCTCTTGCCCGCGCTGCCGCCGCTTTCCAACGGCAAACTCAAGAGATTTATCCTCTATGCGGAGATCAAATCGTGGGAAGTGGCGCCGGGAACAACGGTGCAAGCCTGGACCTTCAACGGAACGGTGCCGGGTCCAACGATACACGTGCGCCAAGGAGATCGTGTTCAGGTCGTTCTCGTCAACAAGTTGCCCGAACCTACGACTATCCATTGGCACGGATTGCCCGTCAGCGCGGATATGGATGGAGTGCCGGGGCTGAGCCAGGCTGCGGTCGCGCCCGGGCAGTCGTTCACGTACAATTTCACCGCTTCGGACGCGGGCACGTATATCTACCACACCCACTTCAACGATTTCAATCAACTCGATCGCGGATTGTATGGCGCCGTCGTCGTTGACGAGGCCAAACCGGCCGAGCGCTTCGACCGCGATTATCTGATGCTGTTGTCGTCCTGGCGCATCTATTCCGATCCCGAGAATTTCTTCAGCATCAATGGCAAGAGCTACCCGCTGACCAAGCCGTATATGGTCAAGCGTGGAGAACGCGTCCGCATCCGCGAGATCAACATCAGCGGGACCGAGTTTCACACGATGCATCTGCACGGCCACCGCTTCGAAGTCATCGCGTACGACGGGCAGCCTGTCGCGCCGCTCAATCGTCAGCGCATGGTCACACTCAGCATCGGTCCTGGGGAGACGCGCGATATCGCGTTCGTGGCCAATGCCCAACCCGGTACCTGGATGTTCCATTGCCACATCGCAGACCACATGATGAATGGCGCGATGGGGCCCGGCGGTCTTATCACGGCGGTTCAGTACGAAAATGTGCCGGCCAAGCTCGCCGCACTTGGGAGCCAGGACGTGATGTCCATGTCTGCTGGTAGCGGTAGCGGATCTGGTGGTGCGGGCTCGGCGCCGCTTGCGCCGGTGGCAGTGTACATCTTAGGAGCGATTGCGGGCCTCACCATTTTCTTTGGCTTGCCGTTTGCAACGCTGCGCCGCATGCCGGCCAGCGGCATCGCTTTTCTCAATGCGACCGCTATCGGCGTACTGTTTTTCTTGCTCTTCGATATTCTGCGCCATGCGGGCGAGCCGATTCAAACCGCGCTGCACGAGGCACAATTGGGTGCGCCCAGATTCGGTTTTGGCGTTTTGATCGTCACATATCTCGCTGGCTTAGCGATTGGTCTATTGAGTCTGGTGTTTTTTGCGCGCAGCTTCATCGCCAAGCGCAGCGCCACCGGCAGTCTCACACCCTTGGCGCTCGCGACCATGATCGCTGCCGGCATCGGACTGCACAACTTCAGCGAAGGGTTGGCGATCGGCCAATCAGCGGCCACCGGCGCGATGCAACTCGCATTTTTGCTCATCATCGGCTTTGGGCTGCACAACATGACCGAAGGCTTTGGCATCGCGGCGCCATTGGCCGGGTCAGGCGGGGCATCACTGATCAATTTGTTGCGGCTCGGCCTGATCGGCGGCGGTCCGACTTTTCTTGGAACCATCATCGGCTATCGCTTCGTGTCGCCGTTGCTTTCGGTCTTATTCTTGACGCTCGCCGCCGGCGCAATCATTTATGTCATCGGGGAGATGACCAACGTCGGCCGTAAGATCGGATTCCGGGAACTAGCGACAGTCGGTGTCTTTATCGGCTTTGCCGTCGGGTTAGGCACGGATCTCATCTTGACCGCGGCGGGCGCCTAGCGGGCTCATAGCGCGCTTCTAGCAGAGCTTAATCTTCCTGTGGGCGCTGGTGCGCAAGCTCCATCAGCTGTTTTACGACGGTTGCATCCGCGAGCGTTGTCGTATCACCAAGCGCTCGCTCTTCCATGACGTCGCGCAACAGCCGGCGCATGATCTTACCCGATCGGGTCTTGGGCAGCTCGGGCGTGAACGTCACATACTTGGGCCGCGCGAACGCTCCGATTTTTGAAGCAACGTGTTTGCGCAGTTCGTCCGCGTCCATGAGCGAGCCGATCCCATGGCTCTTGAGCGTCACAAAGGCAGCGATCGCCTCCCCGGTTATGTCATCTTTCTTCGCTACGACGGCAGCTTCGGCAACGCGCGGATGATCGACGAACGCACTTTCCACTTCAGTCGTCGAAATGCGATGGCCCGAGACGTTCATGACGTCATCGACCCGGCCTAAGAGCCAGTAATAGCCTTCTTCGTCGCGCTTGCAGCCGTCGGCGGGGAAGTAATAACCTAGTTTGTCAAACTTGCTCCAATACGTTTGGAGATAGCGATCGTGTGCTTTCCATAGAGTGCGTAGCATGGCCGGCCACGGTTTGGTGATGACCAGATAGCCGCCGCCACCGAGCGGTACCGACACTCCCTCGTTGTTCACGACGTCCGCGAAAACGCCCGGGTACGGAACGGTTGCTGAGCCAGGCTTGGTTGGGGTGATCCCGGGCAATGGCGAGATGAGAATCATTCCCGTTTCGGTCTGCCACCAGGTATCCACGACCGGGCAACGGCCGCCGCCGATATGCTCGCGATACCACATCCACGCTTCCGGATTGATGGGCTCTCCCACGCTCCCCAACAAGCGCAACGAAGAAAGATCGTGGCGTTTGGGGTACTCCGGCCCCCATTTCATGAAAGTGCGGATCGCGGTGGGTGCGGTGTAGCAAATGGTGATCTTGTATTTCTCGACGAGCGCCCAAAAACGGTCCTTGTCGGGAAAGTCCGGCGTGCCTTCGTAGATCACGCTCGTGGTGCGGTTGGCCAGCGGCCCGTAGACGATATAGGAGTGGCCCGTGACCCAGCCGATGTCGGCGGTGCACCAATACACGTCGCGGTCCGGCTTGATGTCGAAAATATTGAGGTGCGTCGACATCACACCGGTGAGGTAGCCGCCGCTCGTATGCACGATGCCTTTCGGTTTGGCGGTCGTGCCGCTGGAATATAAAATGTAAAGGACGTCTTCTGAGTCCATGCGTTCCGGTTCGCACGCAGTGCTTTGCCGGTCGACGATATCGTGATACCAGACATCGCGGCTGTCGTCCCACGGCACCGGGTCGCCGATGCGGCGCAACACGATGACCTTCGTGATGCACTCGACTCCATTGACCGCCTCGTGCGCGATTTGTTTGAGCAAGATCTTGCCGCCGCGCCGCCAGCCCTGGTCTTGGGTGATGAGGATCTTGCACTCGCCGTCCAAGATCCGGTCGCGCAGACTCTCGGCCGAAAATCCGCCGAACACGACCGAATGGATCGCACCTATGCGCGCGCACGCTAACAGCGCAACCGGCAGCTGCGGCACCATGCCCATGTAAATGGCGACGCGATCGCCCCGCTGCACGCCCAGCTCGCGCAGCGCATTTGCCAGACGGCACGTTTCCTGCAGCAGCTGTTCGTAGGTCAGCGTTTGCGCATCGCCCGGCTCGCCTTCCCAAAAATACGCGACCTGTTTGCCATGACCGGCCGCGACGTGCCGATCCAGACAGTTATAGGCGACGTTGAGCTTGCCGCCGTCAAACCAGCGCGCGACCTTCGACTTCGCATCCCAATGCAAGACTGTGCGCCAGCGCTCGAACCAATCCAGTCGCTGCGCTTCACCCGCCCAAAATGCTTCTGGATCGCGCGCTGCGCGGCTATAGATCTCAGGGTCGCGCACGTTGGCTTGCTGAGCAAACTCTGGCGGCGGCGGAAAGACGCGATGTTCCGCGAACAGCGCCTCAATTGCTTGGCCCTCTTGTTCTGGCATGTCACCCTGTCCATTGTCCTGGCATAGTCAACTAGCCCATAATGGGATACCGACTGACACAGAAGAGGCGAGTGGACTTTGTTGCAATGGTCGCCAACTCTTGCAGTCGTCTGCGCTTATCAGCGTTGACATCGGGGTAATAGCGTTTCATGGCAACTCAAATATCGAAAAGTTCATCCAAAAAAGACGAATCCTCGCAGGGGGAGCTCGCCGGAAAGGTAGCCGTCATCACCGGCGCCGGCCGCGGCATTGGCAAGGCGATCGCAACCGTGTTGGCGCGCGCCGGAGCGCACAGCATTCTCGTCGTGCGCGATCGCGAAGCCGGCGAGCGCGCTGTCGATGAGCTCAGAAAACAAGGCTATAAGGCCGACGTCGGCGTCGCCGACATCACGGAGAGTGCCCAGGTCAGCATGCTGGCGCTGAGCATCATGCAACGCTACAAGCGCGTCGACATCTTAGTCAACAATGCCGGGATCTTTCTGCGCGAAGATCGGGAAATGCGGCCCTCCAAGATCGACCCGCTGATCTTAGAGCGGACGCTGAAAGTGAATCTCTACGGCCCCATTCAGGTCTGCGATGCGTTCATTCCGCTCATCAATCGCGGCGGAAGAATTATTAATGTGTCCTCAACCATGGGCCAACTTTCAGGTGAGGCTGATGGTTATGGTCCCGCTTATAGCATCAGCAAGGCGGCGTTGAACATGTACACGCAGCTATTGGCCGCCGATCTGCGCGATCGTGAAATCATGGCGGACGTTTTTCATCCAGGCTGGGTGAAAACCGACATGGGTGGGACGGGGGCGAGCGTTGAGCCTGAGGACGCCGCACAGACGGCGCTCTTTCTGGCTGCTCGACCGCCATCCGACCAGACCGGACTTTTTTGGCACAAAGGCAAGGTCATCGACTGGTAGGTTCCCGAGGCTAGCACACCGCGGCCAGCGAAAGCCGCAGCATGCGACTGATTGCTGTTATTCTCACGGCGGTGCTGCTGTCGAGCGCGCTCATGCCGGCTACCCCTGCGGCTGCAATGTCCACCGCGAAGGAGATCGCTCAAGGCGCGGACATCAACAAGCAAATCGATGACCAAAGCGTGATCATCGACGATCCGTTCATCAGCAACTGGGTGAACGGCATCGGCGACAAGCTTGCCGCACTGCGTGCCCGGCAAGACATCACCTATCGCTTTGAGACTTTGGATTCCAACGACGTCAACGCGTTCGCGCTGCCGGGTGGCTATCTACATGTCTACATGGGCCTGCTCAATTTCGTGGGCTCGGATGACGAACTCGCTGCGGTCATGGGTCACGAAATGGGTCACGTCGAGCGCCGGCACGTGGTCACGCTCAACCAAAAGGGAAACATCCTCGGCATCCTCATCGGTGTCTTGTCGATCCTGTCGCCGCTTGCGTACATATTTGGCGGCACTGCCGGCGACCTCGCCTTTAGCAAATTTTCGCGGCAAGATGAATTGCAGGCTGACCAATACGGCTTGCTGCTCATGACGCGAGCCGGCTACGATCCTCGCTCCAACGTCGACATGATGGTCGGCTTGGCAGATCTTGGCAAAGCCGGCCCCGACAGCGCGCCGGACAAGGCTTTTCAATCGCATCCGCTGCCGAAAGATCGCATCAATCACCTGCTGGGTTATCCTGAACTCGATAACCCGCCCGCAGACCAGATCATCGCGCAAGCGTTGCACGACGAAACAGAAGGACGCTATTCTTACGCGCGCGCCCGTCTGACGCTAGCATTGAAGAAATCTCCTAACAACCCGATTGCACGCGAACATCTTGCGCGCATCGAAGTTGCCTTAAAGGAAACAGGTGCCCCTGGGCAATTGCACGATCGCGTCGCGCTCGCCGGACTCCCCGATGTCTCCGGAGTGAACGAAGCGGCGACCCGAATCGCGACGGCCCAGAGCATCGCTGCAACGGACGCGACGCAAGCGCACGATCGTTCGAAAGCAGCCCAGCCGGACATTGAATCGCTCGTCAGCGCCCTCGAAGCACAGACGAATTCTATTCCTAATCTGGGATCGCCGAAGAAAAAAGGCAATAACCTCAGCAAGGCCATCGACGGCTTGAATCGGCTTACGCGCGATATCAATGGCATGCTTGATTTTAGTTCTGACGCGTTGCGGCAAGCGCCGAAACTCGCTCTCGAAAACCAGGGACCTCTCAAGGACATGGCCGCAACGCTGAGCGACGGTCCGCCGACTCCGAAAACGCGTGCGCTGCTGCCGCAATATCCGGCCATGGCGGCCGAACTCTCGATCGCGTCCGATAATCTGGTGAAGGGAGTCGACCAGGCGCGCGCGTCGATTTCGCAGGGCAGCGATTCCGTACGTTCGCTCAAAGATTATCTGGCAGTATTGAACTCGCTCGACACCACTAAAGGCGACATAGCGGCGAAGGATATGCCGAAAGTGCAGACGGCGCTCGATCAAGCGATCGCTGCGTGGGATGCGGCAGAATCAACCGCACTGCAGGCATCGAATCTCGTGTACGCTGCTCAGACGACGACGCTTTCCACGCAAATCACGATGCTCGATTTGTACTCATCCAAAGAGCGCTACGATGCATACCAGAGGGCGATTGCGTATCGCTTCCCCGGTGTGAAAACGCCGGACTACTCGACGGTTCTGCGTTCTGGAGTCACTCCCGGCGACCTCGGGTGCACGGCCTGGTTGAGCTATGAGACGAAAACGCCTGTCAGCGACCTATTGCGGCAAGAAAGGCAATCGACGCTGTCGTGCACCGCGTTGTCGCTGCAGCGGCGTCTGTTGGGCGAGTCGATGGAGATCGCAGAGGGTCTGCTGTACGAAGACTACATCCAAGAACCCGCCAAAATCTAATCACCTATTTCGCGCCGGCCTCTGCGACCGCATCAGGTAACTCGCCCGCTTTTTGCGATTCCCGTCTCTGCATCGCGAGGCCCATCAACAGCGCGATGAAAGCGAAGAAGGCCGAGACCACGCCCGCCCATGACGGTCCGTAACGGCCCAAGAGCCCCGTGGAGAGCGGCGGCATCGTCAGCCCTGATAGATTATCAAGCGCAGAGCTCACTCCCAAGATCGTGCCGCGCTGATTTTCCGGTGCTTCAGCCGTCAGCCGAGATTGCAGACCTGGCCGCGCCAGGGCCATCGCAATCGAGAACAAGAGAAACGTCGGCATAATCGTCAAAATGCTGTGGATGAACGGCACCCACAAAAACGCGCCCAGCATAGCAATGATGCCGATGTTTGAGCTGCGCCGATCCCCGACCGCGTCAATGAGCCGCTGCGCCAAACCTAATTGCAAAATGACGCCCAAGACGCCGAATCCCGCGAAGAAGAAGCTCGTCTGACTGGCGCTGAAATGCAGCGCGCTTTGCAAGAGCAACGCGTACACGCCGAACCACGCATAGAGCGCCAGCGAAACCGCCCACAGCTGCAGCAGTATCGGCGACAATCGCGGATCGGCAAGCGAGCGCGCGATCTGCCGGACGGTCGCGACCTGGGTGATGTCGCGGCTGCGAGACTCAGGCAGCATCACAATGGTGACGATCAAGGTCAAAAGCTGCAGCGCGGCCGCCGCCAAGAAGGGCGCCGAGAAGCCATAGCGGTCTAAAAGAACGCCGCCCAACACCGGACCGAACACGATGCCCGCGCTAAACGCGGCGCCGACATAGGTGAAGGCCTTGCCGCGCTCTGCGGGCTCGACCAGATCCGCCACATAGGCTTGGGTGATGCTGATGTTTCCGCCGGACGTGCCTTCGATGATCCGAGCAATGAAAACCGTCAGGATATTGTGCGCAAAGGCCAGCATCAACCAACCGACTATGGCGCCGACCTGGCTGACGATGAGCACGGTCTTGCGGCCGATGCGATCGCTGACGTTTCCCCAGATGGGTCCCGATAAGAACTGGCACGCTGCAAACGTGGAGAACAGGAAGCCGACGACCACGTCAGAGGCGCCAAAGCTCTTGACAAAATAGGGCAAGATCGGCAGCAGTATGCTGAAGCCGAGTATGTCTATGAAAGTCACGCCCAGTATGGGTAAGATTCTTGCAATCATGCGGGATTATATGACTTGGCAGTGCCGCCGTCACACACCTTGCCTGACGCCAATCACACCGGCTTCAAACTTGCGGTATGTCTCGCTTGCCTTGGTAACGCGACCGCTTGCCGCGCGTCTAACCACCAGAACACCATCTCGCGGAACAGAATCTCGGCTTCACAATCAAAATAAGGATCGTGACATACATGTGGGGAGCAACCATAGGACTCTTAATCGCGGTAGCCGGCGTCTTTTATTTGGAAGGTCTCATCACCGGTCTCGCCGTGGCAGCACTTGGCTCGGGTGCGCTGCTAGCCGTTTTGCAATATTCATATCATCAGGCGGCGCGCGCCACTGTGCCAAAAGTATTAGAAGTTGTTGAAGGCGGAGCGAACCGCAAGCACGATTTGTCGCCGCTGCACCAACAAGCCTCATAAGACTTTTTAACGCGGAATAGCCTGTAAGCGGCTCGAAAGGCGCAGCAGTGCGCACTCGAGTCGTTTTTAGTTTCATTTGTTTCCTATTGCTGTCAGTTCCGCTACCGGCCTTTGCGCAGGTCGGCGCGATACAAACGCCGGGCGGAACCTCGATCGCGCTCTACCTGCCAGGTATGCGGCCGCGCACGTTGCAGCTGGATGCGGCGACGCTGTTCCACACGCTCGCCTCGGATTTTTTCCTTGAAGATGACGGAACCATCTATGTGCAGACCGGGGATATCCCGGCGATGTGGTTGCGCGATTCCTCTGCTCAGACGCTTCCCTACTTGCGCTTCGTGGAGAACTACCAGCAGCTCAGCCTCGTGACGCGTGGCGTGATCGCGCGCAACGCGAAGAACATTCTCGTCTCTCCGCATGCGAACGCGTTCACGTCCGGCTACAAGGTCTGGGAGGAGAAGTGGGAGGTCGATTCCCTTGCCTATCCCGTTTCATTGATCAACACGTATTGGAACAACACGCACGACCGTAGCATTTTTACGAAGCGCCTGCATTGGGCGTTGACCCACATCGTAGAGACGTACGAGTGCGAGCAGCAGCATCGCTCCTGCTCGCACTATCGATCGCCTTACTTGTCCAATCACGGCAGCGGACCGGATTTCGCGTATACCGGCATGATCTGGAGCGCCTTCCGGCCCTCGGACGAGCCGGTTCGCTATCCATTCAATATTCCGCAGCAGATGTTCAGCGCGCGCGCTCTCGGGCAAATCGCGCATTTGGTCGAGGTCGGATACGGCGACGCCAAACTGTCATTCCAGGCGCGTGAGCTTGCCGCAGCGGTGCTGATGGGAATCGATCAATTCTCGCACGTCTACGATTTCCGCTATGGCTGGATGTATGCGTACGAAGTCGATGGCAAGGGCGGCGTCGCTTTCATGGACGATGCCAATCTCCCGAATCTCCTTGCGCTGACGGTTCTGCAGCTTGCCGCCCCCAACGACCCGCTTTACGCAAACACCCGGCGCTTTTCGCTGTCGTTCGCCGACCCGTATTATTATCGCGGTAAATACGCGGCCGGGCTGGGCAGTTCGCACACGCCTACGGGTTGGGTCTGGCCGCTCGGATTGATCGCGCAAGGCTTGACCGCAAGCACAGTCAACGAAGTCGTCGAGTCATTGGTAGAACTGCGAGCCATAGACGGCGCCAGTGGCTTGCTTTATGAAAGCGTCGACCCGGATAGGCCGTGGCATTTCACGCGCAGTGAGTTCGGATGGGCCAACGCGGCGTATGCCGAACTCATTTTTCGCAGCGTTGCGGACATTCATCCAGCGCCCGATCCGTCGAGCTACTCATTCGGGTTGATGCCACTAGACATCCATACGCCACACATCACTAACACCATTGAAAAATGGAGAGCCGCCGCCACCATCTACAGCGCGCTCACGCGCATCCTCGCCGACTAGACTCAACCTAAGCACGAAGGGCTAAGAGCGGACGGGCAGCAACCCCAGTTCAGCGCCGACTTTTTCAAATGCGGCGAGCGCCTTGTCCAGATGCTCGCGCTCGAGCGCAGCGCTCATCTGTACGCGAATGCGCGCGGTTCCTTCAGGCACGACCGGAAAACCAAAGCCGGTGACAAAAACGCCCTTTTTCAGCAGCAGTTCGCTCATCTTTATGGCGAAGGCGGTTTCGCCCACGATGATGGGAATGATCGCGCTCTCGCCCGGCAGCGGTTTGTAGCCGAGCGCGCTGAGCTGTTCGCGAAAATAACGGATGTTCTCACGCTGCTTCGCCAACAGTTCCGGATGCGATTCTAGTTCCTGGATGGCAGCCAGCGCGCTGCAGGCAACCGTGGGCGGCAACGCGTTGGAGAATAGCTGGGTGCGCGACTTCTGCACGAGCGTATCGATCAGGTTGTGCGAGCCCGCCACGAAGCCGCCCGCCGCCCCGCCCAGCGCTTTGCCTAATGTCCCCGTGATGATGTCGACTTGGCCCACCATATTGTAGTGCTCGATCGTGCCGCGTCCGGTCGCACCCATGACACCAGAGCCGTGACTGTCGTCGACGATCGTCACGCCGTTGTAGCGGCGAGCCAGTGCCACGATCTCCGGCAGCTTGGCGAGGTCGCCTTCCATCGAGAACACGCCGTCGCTGATGATGAGCTTGACCATGTCCGCCGGCAGCGACGCCAGTTTCGCCTCCAGGTCGGCCATGTCGGAATGTTTGTAACGTAAGCGTTGTGCCTGAGCCAGGCGGCAGCCGTCGATGATAGAGGCGTGGTTGAGCTCATCCGACACGATTGCGGTTCCGGCAACAGCGACGGTTGGAATGAGGCCCTCGTTGGCGCTCCAGCACGAGACGTAGGTCAGCGCATTTTCCGTTCCTAGAAACGCCGCAATTTTTTCTTCAAGCGTGCGATGGATGTCGAACGTGCCGCAGATGAATCTGACGCTGGCCGTACCGGCGCCGTATTTGCGCAATCCTTCGAGGCCGGCGGCGACCACATGCGGGTTGTCCGCCAGACCGAGGTAGTTGTTACTGGAAAGAACGATTGTTTCGCCCGCCTCTTCCATATTGACTTCGGCCGCCATAGGCGTGGTGATGTGGCGCAATGTCTTGTATGTGCCGGCGTTGCGCAACACATCCAACTCGCTTTTAAGTTTTTGATCATAAGCGCGATTCATTTATGCATTGTCCTTCGCGGTCAAGTCCATGACGATCTTGACTGCTTTGCCTTCTTTCAACAGAGCAAAACACTCGGCGTAGCGCTCGAGCGGCAAAACGTGTGTGATGATTTTGGAAAGATCGATGCGGCCGGCAGTCACCATCGCCTGCATCTGATACCAGGTTTCGAACATCTTACGGCCGTTGATCCCCAACACGGTGAGCCCCTTGAAGATGATATTCTCCGCCAGGTTCAGACTCACGTCGTCTGAGGGCAGTCCGAGCAACGCGGCACGGCCGCCATTACGCACCATGCTCAAACCTTGATTGATGGCGGCGCCGCTGCCGCTCATCTCCAGCAGCACGTCAGCACCGTCGCCGTTGGTGAGGGCGTAGACTTTTTCGCGCAAGCCGGGCGTGCGCGCATCGAAAACTTCGTCGGCTCCCAGTGACTTTGCCAACGCCAGTTTCTGCGCGTTGAGATCGATAGCGATGACCCGCGCCGCTCCGGCTGCGCGCGCGACCGGGATCGCCATGAGCCCGATGGAGCCGACACCGGTGATGACGACGCTGCGCGCGCTCACCCCCGCAGCCATCACCGTGTGGACGGCGTTTCCAAGCGGATCGAAAACCGCAGCCCACTCATCGGGCACCGCAGGGTCTAATTTCCAGACATTGTGCTGCGGGATGGCGATATAGTCTGCAAAGCAGCCGTCACGATCGACGCCGATGATCTGCACGTGCTCGCAAATAAATTCTTGACCGGTTCGGCACAGCAGGCACACGCCGCATGAGATGTGACCCTCGCCGGAAACGCGCTCGCCGACCGCAACGCTGGTCACTGCCGGGCCCACTGCGGCGACCACGCCCATGAACTCGTGCCCGACGATGAGCGGCGGCCGGACGCGGCTCTGCGACCATTTATCCCACTCCCAGATGTGGAGATCCGTGCCGCAAATGCCGGCGCGGCGCACATTGATGAGGACGTCGTTTGGGCCAACGCGCGGCAGCGGCACGCGCGTGAGGGTCATGCCCGGGCCGGGTTGCTCTTTGACCAGCGCGCGCATGGTTGTCGGCAGCGTACCCTGAATTGATTCGCCGGCCTTGTCTTGGGTTTGCGAGAGTGCCACGTGCGACCATTCTCCTGCCTGCGCGCTGTGCCTCTGCGCCTGATAAAACAGCGCTCAAGTGAAGAGTGCGTAACCAATGATGAATCGTAGCGAAGGAGCATTGAAACCATGAAGTACGTCGCCGTTGCGATACTAAGCGGCGCGATGCTGGCAGCATTCCAAACGAATGCCCACGCATGCGACCAAAAAGACGTCATGAGCCCGCACTTTCTCACCATTCCCATCACCAGCGCCAACTATGGGAAGATCGCGAAATCCGCGCTCGTGCAAGCGGATGCGCTCAAATCGTGCATCGCGCAATCATCTGGCCACCAAAAGACGCAGTACCTGCTCATGCGCGCGGTCGCGCTGAGCACGGCGGCTCAGTCGATGGAGAACATGGCGGTGGCCGATCGAACGAAAGAAGCCTTATACGTGAAAGAAGCGGTAGCGATTGCAACACCGATCGCCAACGACCCCAATGCGCTCGAGCGAGAGAAGAAGAGCGCGCGCGGCATTCTCACGGTCGGTTCCTGGTTTAAAAAAAACGAGTAGTTGGCACGCAAGAAAAAGCGCAGTCCGGCGCAACACGTCGCGGACGTGCGCGAGAAAATTGAGATACAGTTGCGGCGCGCCGTTCGTCCCACGTTGCCGGTCAACACGCATGCGCCCGTGAGCGAGTCGCTCGTGGAAAAAAAGCGCAAGCTCGAAAAGAAGAGCCGCCAGCGCAAAGACTGGGGAGAAATCTAGGCTTCCACGCGCCACGAGCGCTGGAGAGAGGGCCTAGCCGCGGCGAGCAGGAAGCGCGTTCGAACACTCGTTCGCATTAGAAGCTTGATCCGGTGGCGATGTTCACTATCGATGAGGTCTTGGGGCGCGATGGTCTTTTAGCGAAGACCATTAGCGGTTATGAATTTCGGCCGGCGCAGATCGCCATGGGCAAGCTCGTCAATCGCGGCTTCTTGGAGCACGTTCACGTCATGGTCGAGGCGGGAACGGGGACAGGCAAATCATTCGGCTACCTTGTGCCCGCCATCATGTCGGGCCAGCGAGTCGTAATCTCAACCGCCACGCTCGCGCTGCAAGAACAACTGCTCAACAAAGATATTCCGCAGGTCCTCAACGCACTCGACTCGCCCGCGCGAGTCGTGCAGCTCAAAGGACGCAACAACTACCTGTGCCGCGACAAGCTCGAGCAGCTGCGCGGCCGGCTCGTCCTGGCGCAAAGCAATGAAGACCGCAAACTATTTCGCTGGGCCGACCACACGCGCAGCGGCGATCGCGCCGAACTGGATTTCGTGCCCCAGGATGCGCTCTGGCGCGAAGTCGATGCCGATGCCTTCGACTGTATCATGGAAGCCTGCGACTTTTTCGGGCCGGAGCGCTGTCACCAAATGCGGTCGCGCGAGGCGGCGAGGCATGCCGACATCGTCGTCGTCAACCATGCGCTTTTCTTCAGCGACCTAGCTATGGGCGGCGGCGTCATTCCGCCGTATGATTATGCGATTCTCGACGAAGCGCATCAAATCGAAGAATGGGCCACGGCTGCTTTCGCTTCAACGATTTCGCGTGCCGGCATCGGCCGGCTGCAGAGCAAGCTCGCGCGCGCGTACCTCTTTGACGAACTTCTGAACGCGGCGCTCAACGAAAGCGCCAACGATCTCGCAGCTGCGCTGTCGCTCGGCAACGTCACGCGTTACCCGTTTCACGAAAACGTCAAGGCGGTCGCATTGCTGGAGCCGCTGCAGCGTGCGCTCTATCGCGTTGAAAACTGGGTCGCCGACAAGTGGGCGAAGGCATCGCGCTACCCGCAGGCAAGCGAGGACGCGCTCAAGCGCCGGCGCGATCTCATCATCCGCATGCTGGTCGGCTTCACGCAGACGATCGAACGCCTGCGGTTGGGCGGCGAGGAATGGATTTGCTGGGCAGAGCGCGAGGACGAACGGCGCGGCGCCTACGCGGCCCATTGCGCCCCGACCTCAGTCAGCGCGATCCTGCGAGAACAGCTCTACGATCGCACCCGCAGCGTCGTGATGACGTCAGCGACCATCTCCACCGCCGGTGACTTTGCATATTTGCGTCGCCAAGTCGGCCTCGAAAACGCCGCGCTGGATGAGCTGGTGTTGGACTCACCATTCGATTTCGAAAAACAAGCCATGTTATATCTTCCGCCGCAGCGGCTGAACCCCAAACGGCCTACCTTTATCGCGGACGTGATTCCGGTTATCGAGAGCATCTTGCACGCCACACGCGGCCGCGCGTTTGTGCTGTTCACGTCGATCGCGTCGATGAACGCAGTCGCGGCAGTCCTGGGGCCGCGGCTGCCATTTCCGAGCAAGGTGCAAGGCGAATTGCCGAAGGGTGCGACGCTGCAGTGGTTTCGCACGCAAGACCACCCCGTGCTTTTTGCGACGTCGTCTTTTTGGGAGGGCGTCGACGTCATCGGCAGTGCGCTGTCGTGCGTCATCATCGACCGGCTGCCGTTCCCACCGCCCGACGACCCAATTATCGCGGCGCGCTCCAAGATGCTGGCGGAAGCGGGGATCGATGCATTCAAGGCGCTGATGATTCCCGCAGCCGTCACGAAGCTCAAGCAAGGACTGGGCAGGCTGATCCGCAGCGCCAGCGACAAGGGCTTGATGTGCATCTTGGACGGTCGACTGGAAACGATGGCGTATGGCCGCGAAATTCTGGCCGCACTGCCTGGCGCGCGGCGCGTGCACGAGCTCTACGAGGTCGCCAACTTCTTGGAATGCGAATCCCCGGCAGCAGTCCGCGTGAATCGGACAGTCTCGCGGATCCCGTCATCGTACGAAGTTTTGTGAACCTCCCCGAGCAGCTGGCGCAAGGCGCTGTCATCCATGATGACGGGGTTCGTGAGTAGATAATGCATTTCGACCAGTTCGCGCAGGATCGGATTGAACAAGCCCAGCACGCGTAGCATCGTTTTGCTGGCGACTATGAACTTTGGCTTTGTTCCCGCCGCAGCGAAAATGCGGGTGGCGAAATCACGCTGCGTGATCGTGCCGGGACCTGCAAAGTGCCACCAGCGCCCGTAGGCGCGCGGCTCATCGGCAAGTCTGATCACCACGGGACCCACGTCAGGCACATACATGAATTCGTGCGGCGTGTCGATCGGTGCGATGAGCTGCGCCGGCTTTCCGTGCACCGCCGCATTGAACGCGCTATACATGTAGCTGGTCGTCACGGCTGGGCCATAGAAATCCGGCAACCGTAAGATCGTGCCTCGGATCTTGCCGGCGCGATCGGCTTCCAGCAGCTCGTCCTCCTGAGCTTTACGCATCTTGCCCTTGAAGGTGTGCGGATTGCGTGGATGGTCTTCGCGTACCGGCGTTCTTTGCGGGAGACCGTACGGATAAACGGTGCCGATGAGAACCATCCGCTGCACGCCCGCCGCGATCGCACCTTCCAAGGTCTTGCGCATCAGGATCGGATGCAACTCGAAGTGATTATAAGGCACGCCGACCACATAGACGATCGTGGCGATTCCCTCGGCTGCGCCGCGCACGGAAGCCGCGTCATCCGGATTCCAGGTGACGAGTTCAGCAACCGGGTCCGCACCGAACTGTTTCGCCAGAGAATCGTGCGAGCGCCCGACGACGCGATAGGAGCGGCCTTGGGCTCGTAATGCCGCAGCGATGCTCCGGCCGACTGAGCCGGTGGCTCCGAAGAGCGCGATATCTGCCGTCATAACTAAAAGCTCCCTACGGCCAGCGAGAATGTTCCGCAAGGAATCCTTGCCAGCCGCCGTTCACCGGCAAAACCGCGCCGTTGACAAACGACGCCTGGTCGCTCGCCAGATACACGACGGCGTCGCCGACATCTTCCCAGCTGCCGGGGCGCGTGGTTGGATTGCGATATGTACGGCGCTGCCGAGCGGTCTCACGATCCGCATCCTTATCGCGTATGTCGCCCACGTTGACGGCGTTACACGTGATGCCATGCTGCGCTTCTTCCAACGCGATGGAACGCGTCAACGCGATGACGCCCGCTTTTGCCGCGGCGTACAAGCTCATGTGTCTCGCACCCATCGCCGCGTCGCTGCCCGTCATGCCGAAAGTGACGATCCGCCCGAATTGTTGGGTGCGCATGATCGGCAAGGCCGCCTTGATGCAAAAGAAGGTTGAGCCCAGATTGCCTTCGACCATATCGCGATATTCAGCAAGTGTTGTGTCGTACGCGTCCTTCACGACGATGGGTCCCGCGCCGCACACGAGTACATCGACCCGTCCGAATGCACGATGCGCGGCGGCTACCAACGCCGCTGCCGATTCGGGCCCTGAGACGTCACCTTCAAATGCTTGGACCACAGCATTCGGCACGGCAGCGCGGATTGCAGTAATGGTGTCATATGCATCTGAGCGCGGCTGGCGGTAATTTGCGGCGACGGCATAACCGTGCCTCGCCAGCGAAACGCAGACGCCGCGCAAAAGGCCGCTTGCGCTGCCCGTTACCAATGCGACGCGTTGGGTCGTTGCTATGTGATCCAAATATCGCTCCTCGGCAGCTTGGCCCGCGCCCCGCGCGAAGCGCCGGCAATGCCTCGGCAACGTTCTTTACAAGGGAGGGCGTGACCGTCCGGCGTAAATTCCCAATTAGCACTCATAATGTCCGACTGCTAAGATGACAAAAAAACAAGCAAATGAGCGAAAGCCGAAGCCTAAAGGACGAGCGCCGGTCAAAACGAGCGATCCGCCGCTGGATCGTCGCAAGACCTCAATCCTAGGCACGGTGGTATACGAATATATCGCTACCGGCGAGCCGGTCGGCTCAGCCACGCTTACGCAGAAATACAACCTAGGAATCAGCCCCGCTACCGTGAGGGCCGAGCTAGCCAGTCTCGATGATGACGGTTATCTGGAGCAGCCGCACACCTCGGCCGGCCGGGTCCCCTCGGACCGCGGTTATCGCTATTATGTCGACCGCCTGATGCTGCCGGAGACGTTGACCTCGCAGGAACGCGAGCGCATTCGCGGTGAGGTCCATCGAGCTAGCCACCAGCTCGATTCCGTCGTCGACCACGCTTCGAGGGTGCTCTCGAGCGTCACGCGCAACATCGCGTTTGCGATCGCGCCACGGCTCAGCAGTCAAGTTTTCCGTCACATTGAATTGATCTCACTTGGACCTAGCGCCGCGCATGTGGTGCTGGTGACCAACTTAGGTTTGGCGGCGCAAGCAACGATCGACGTCGCCGAGCCGGTCGCTCCCGAAATGCTGCTGCGCGCGTCCAACAACTTCAACGAACATCTGCAGGGCAGTGCTCTCGGCGAGATCAGCATCGACACGCTCGATGAACTCGCGCGCGAGACACCGATCCCCGCAGACTTGTTGCGCGCCATCGCAAACGTTCTCGCCGAGCACTCCGAGGCTGAGGTCGAACGCCGTCTGTTCGCCGGTGGTGCGCACAACTTGCTCGACCAGCAAGAGTTTCGCGATATGCGCAAGATGCGAGCCATCTTGGACTTGCTTGAAGAGCAGCAGACGTTGTATCAGCTCTTGCGTGGATCGCTGCAAGCCGAAGGCGCCACGGTCAGCATCGGGCATGAATTACCCAACGCGGACATGAGCGAGTGCAGCGTCGTGACCGTTCCCTATAGAGTCGGTGACCGCAACGCCGGTGCGGTGGGCATCTTGGGTCCGCGCCGCATGCAGTATGCGCGGCTGATCGCGCTCATCAACTGTATGGCCGACAGCCTGAACACGCTCTTTCAAGGAGAAGCGTCCGAAGCGGGGCGCGGCTGATCGATAGTGCCGACAAAGAACTATTACGAAACGCTGGGAATTCCGCGCAACGCTTCTGAGGATGACATCAAGCGTGCCTACCGTAAGCTCGCGCGCCGTCATCACCCCGATGTGGTGGGCGAGAACGACAAGCACAGCGCCGACGCGCACTTCAAACTGATCAATGAAGCCTACGTCGTGCTTTCCGACCCGCGCAAGCGCGCCCACTACGATCGCTTCGGCACGATCGAAGGCCAAATGGGGCCCAACATGGGGGGCTTCGGCGGCGAAGGCATCAGCGACATTTTTGATTTCTTCTTTAGCGGCGGCATGGGGCGTCACGCCGGCCCGGCTCGTGGCTCAGACCTGCGATACGATCTTGAAGTTCAACTGGAGGACGTTCTCACGGGCGGGGAGCGCGAGATATCCTACGAGCATCTTGCACGCTGTGAAGTTTGTAGCGGCAGCGGCTCGGCCGACGGACAAGATGCCGCCACATGCCCGGATTGCCGCGGAACGGGCGAATTGCGGCACGCGCGCAACACGCCCTTCGGGCAGTTCGTGAGCAGCGCGCCGTGCGTTCGTTGCGGCGGTACCGGACGAGTGGTGAAAAACCCCTGCAAAGCCTGCAGTGGTCACGGCCGGCACGAGCGGCGCGAACAGCTCAAGGTAAAGATTCCCGCCGGGGCTGACAATGGGACCCGCCTGCGAGTGAGCGGTCTTGGCGAAGCCGGTGACCGGGGCGGCCAGACCGGCGATTTATACGTGTATATTAATGTAGCGCCGCACGAGATCTTCCAGCGCAACGGCGCGGACTTGCAATGCGAGACCTCGGTATCGTTCACCCAAGCGACACTGGGCGCCACCTTGGAGATCGATGCCTTGGATGGCGTGGCGACGGTCAAGTTGCCGGCGGGCACCCAACCGGGCACGATCTTCCGGATCCCCGGTCGCGGCCTGCCGAAGATGAAAGGTCACGGTCGCGGCGACCTCGTTGTCGATGTTCGCGTAAGCGTGCCGAAGCGGCTCAGCCGCAAGCAGCGGCAATTGCTTGAAGAATTTGCACGCTCGGGGGGCGATGAAGCTGAAGATAAGCCCTTCTTTACAAAGGTACGCGAAGCGTTCGGCAATGAGTAGGGGCGGCGCGCAATGGCGCCGCTTTCAGCTCGTCGTCTCGCCGCAAGACGCGCAGCCGGCAGCTGCGTTGCTTGAAACCGCGTCGTCGGCGCTCAGCGCGACGGAAACAACGGCGGACGGCGCTGCCGTCACGGTCTACACTCCCGAGAAGGCCGCGCTGCGCACGAGTTCGCGGATTCGCGCACTGCTGGCACGAGCAAGGCGCGATGCACTCTTCACCGGTTCGCAGCTCTCGGATACCGTTGTCTCTGAAGAAGACTGGGCCACGAGCTGGAAACAGTTTTACCGGCCGCTGCAGGTCGCGCCGCGCTTGTTCATCGCGCCCTCTTGGGAAACAGGGTTTCAGGCTCCCAGTAACGCGCGGGTACTATGGATGGATCCCGGCATGGCCTTCGGCACGGGCCAGCATCCGAGCACGCAGCTCGCGCTGAAGCTTCTCTTAAACAACGTGAAGGCAAAGGATACGGTTTTGGACGTCGGCTGCGGCTCCGGCATTCTCGGCCTGGCCGCGGCACAGCGCGGAGCGAAAGTGTACGCAAGCGATGTCGATCCGATCGCGGTCAACGCGACGCGGGATAATTTTACCGCCAACGGGCTCAAGGCAGTTGCGGTACGCCGCGCTCGCGGCATCCCGCCGTCCTTCCCCCGAGCTGATGTGGTAGCCGCGAACATCAGCGCACGCGTGCTCGTGAACTTGAGCGCCGCTTTGCGCGCAGCACTCAAGAAAAACGGCGCGCTCGTGATCAGCGGCTTCAGCGCGCGCAGCCGCCATCAAGTACGGAAGGCGCTCACCCGCGCCGGCTTGCGTTTTCGAACAGAAGTGACCGAATCGGGGTGGTTGGCACAGCTCTACGAAAAGATATGAGCACGTCGCCGAACGCGCCTCGCTTTTTTGTGGACCGGACAGCGGTGAGCGGTGCACGCGTATCGCTCGATCCGCAAGACGTGCGGCATGCCGCGTTGGTGCTGCGTCTGCGCGACGGTGATCCCGTCGTGGTGGTGGCAAAGGGAAAAGCGTGGCAAGCGCAAGTTGCGTCCATAGACAATCGCGCCGCGATCGTGGTCATCGGCTCCGAGGTCGAGCTCCCGGTTACGGAGCTCCCGCAGCCTGTCATCGTTCTCCAAGCCGTGCCCAAGAGCAACAAGATGGATTACGTCGTCGAGAAAGTCGTCGAGCTTGGCGCGACCAGTATCGTGCCGGTGCGGTGCGAGCGCTCATACGGCGGCGTTTCCGAACATAAGGTAGAGCGCTGGCGTAAAATAGCGCGCTCGGCTGCGCAACAATCGCGGCGTCTTTTGATACCACACGTCGAGGAGCCGATCACGTGGGAGGCCGCGCTGCAGCGCTTCGCTCCTCAAGCGCAGATTCTCGTCGCGCACGAGGCTGCCGCGGCGGGCTCGCTTGCTCGCGCGTTGGACAAGAGAAGCGAAGCGCTCGCGCTTGCGATCGGGCCGGAAGGAAGTTTCACGCAAGCGGAACTCGAGAGCGCGCGAAGCTTGGGCGCGGACTTTGTTTCACTGGGCTGCACGGTGTTGCGCACGGAAACCGCAGCGGTCGCAATGCTCGCAGCGGCAGCATCGCTAAAACGGTGGTGGTAGTCTACGTCGCCGGAACGCTCGTGATAGTTGCGAATTGCAGGTTAATGCTTTAGAGCTAGGAATCAATAGTTAGTGGCACAAGACTATACTGTCTCCGTGGTTATTCCAACGTATAATGAAGCCGGCGGAATCGAGCAATTGATAGCCAGCCTGACTGATATTTTTTCCGCGGCCGGCATCAGCGCGGAAATCGTCGTCGTGGACGACAACTCGCCCGATGGCACGGGCGCGGTCGTGGACATGCTGCGCGGGCGCTACCCGGTGCGCTGCGTGCATCGTGCCGGCAAGCTGGGGTTGGCTTCTGCGGTCATCGACGGCTGGGCGACCTGCAGCTCGCGCATCATCGGCGTCATGGACGCGGACTTCAGCCACGATCCGAAAATAATTCCGGGCATGATCAGAGCGCTCGAAAGCGGCGAGTGCGAGCTGGCAATAGGCAGCCGCTACATCGCCGGCGGCGGCATCACGAACTGGCCGCTGCGCCGGCGCATCACCTCACGCGTTGCGATCATGCTCGCAATGCCATTGACGAAAGTGAAAGACATCACGTCGGGATTCTTGTTCTGCAAGCGCTCGGTCATCGAAGGTGTCCAGCTCGATCCCATCGGTTTCAAAATCGGGTTGGAAGTCATTATGAAAGGGAAGTACCGGAACGCAAAGGAAGTGCCGTACGTTTTTACCGATCGCCGAGTGGGTTCGAGTAAGCTCAATTCCGGCGAGATCGTCAACTATCTGAAACAACTCGTTAAGATTTATGCTGGGGCCGGGCGCCGCCCCGTGATCAGCGCGACGTCACCCCAGCCGGCGAAAGAGCAGGAGTAGACGACCGTGGCACCTACACCAAACTGGCTGCGCCGCCGCGGTGCACGCCCAGAACCTGTCGCCGACACGCTTTGGGAGATTTGCCCGGGGTGTGGTGAGCGTTTATACAAGAAAGACTTGAGCGAGCGGATGCGCGTGTGCTCGCGCTGCGGACATAACCTGCGGCTCGGGGCGCTCGACCGCATCGCGCTGCTCGCGGACGGCGACTTCCAAGAACTTGCGACACACTTGCTTACGGGTGACCCGCTGCAATGGAGCGACCGTCTGCCGTATGCAAGCAAGATCGCCGGGGACCGCACGAAGTCGGGCCTGTCAGAGGCGATCGTCATCGGGTTGTGCAGCGTTGACAGCGTACCCATCGGTTTAGGCGTCATGGACTTCAGCTTTCGTGGTGGCACGATGGGAAGCGTCGTAGGCGAAAAAGTTACTCTGCTCATCGAAGAATGCGCGCGGCGAAGAATCCCCTGCGTCTTGGTGACTACCTCAGGCGGCGCTCGCATGGAAGAGGGTATGATCGCGCTCATGCAGCTCGCGAAAACAACCGCTGCGGTCCAACGCTTTTCCGATCTGGGTCTGCCGCTGATCACCATCCTCACCGATCCGACCACGGGCGGCGTTTCTGCTTCGTTCGGATTCCAGGCCGACTTCATCATCGCCGAAAGCGGCGCCGCCATCGGCTTCGCCGGCCGGCGCGTCATTGATCAAACCATACGACAAAAATTGCCTGAGGGGTTCCAATCAGCGGAGTTCCTCCTCGAACACGGTCAGGTGGATCTCGTGATACGCCGCGCTGAAATGAAAGCAACCCTCGGCCGGTTGCTGCAGTTTCTCAAGCGTGAAGCGGTGCCGGCATGAACGTCATTGTAGAACTGGAGAAGCCGTTGCTTGAGCTTGAGGCGAAGATCACCGATCTCAAGAAGCTCAACGAAACTCAACGAGTCGACTTTTCCGCCGAGATCGCCGCGCTGGAAGAAAAGTCACGTCAGCTTAAAGCTGAGATCTTCAGCAATCTCACACCCTGGCAGCGGGTAAACGTCGCTCGCCATCCGCGCCGGCCGCTGGCGCTGGATTACATCAACGGCCTCGATAGCTTCACCGAGTTGCACGGCGACCGGATGTTCCGCGACGATCGCGCGGTGGTAGCCGGCTACGGACTTCTTCAAGGCCTGCCGATATTCGTTATTGGTGAGCAAAAAGGCCGTGACACAAAAGATAATTTGTTCCGCAACTTCGGTATGCCCCACCCCGAAGGCTACCGCAAGGCGCAGCGCGTGATGCGCCTCGCCGAGAAGTTCAAGCGCCCGCTGGTGACCTTCATCGACACACCCGGCGCATACCCCGGCATCGGCGCAGAGGAGCGCGGTCAGTCGGAAGCCATTGCCATGTCGCTCAAACTCATGGCGGGGCTGCGCACCCCGGTCGTCGTCAACGTGACCGGCGAAGGCGGCAGCGGCGGCGCTCTTGCGATCGGCCTCGGGGATCATATCATCATGATGCAGCACGCGGTGTACTCGGTCGCCTCGCCCGAAGCGGCGGCTTCAATTTTATGGCGCGACGCGTCGCGGGCGGAAGAAGCGGCCAAACGCCTGCGCCTCACCTCCGACGAGCTCTTTGAATTCGGCATCGTGGATGAAGTGATCAAGGAGCCGCTGGGCGGCGCTCATCAGGATCCGGAGCGGGCGGTCAATGACGTTCTCAACGCTGACAAGCGCGCGTTGGACCGGCTGTTGCGCCTAACCGATGAAGAACTCGTCGATCGCCGTTACGAGAAGTTCCGGCGCATCGGCAACCACGTCGAACTCGTCCATGACAGCGCGGCGCGGTAGTCTCCGTTATAAAATCGTTCGCTTCGCGCGCGAGCCGCACGCGTCGGACAAGCGCATGACGCACACCTGGCGCCTGGTACGCCGGACGGCAACGCTAGCGGGCAGGGCGGTTTTCGCGATTGCTCTTTTGTTCGTAGGCGGCACGGTCGGCGCACAAGTGTGGCGGGTCGGTGCTGAAAACGTGCGTTTGCACAATCAGACGGTCGCGGCGCTGCGCGAGAACGTGATCCTGGAAAATAACTCGCAAAACTTGACCGCGCGGATCCAGAAGCTGCACGATCCCGAATATCTCGTTCCCCTCATCCACGAACAGCTCGGCCTCACGAAGCCGCATGAAATTTTCGTAGAGCTCAAACCACAGCCAGAGCTCCCTCCACAAAAGTAGGGCATGGAACAGCAACGCGGCAGCGTTTTACACTGCAGCCGGTTCGGCTGTATCGTGCGGCTTGAGGACGGCCGGCTAGCACATCTGCCCGCGGGTGAGGCCGGTATCGAGGTAGTGCGGCGCGCCTCGGGCGGTGGACGGCGGCCTGAGTTTCCCTTTATCGTCGTCGAGGCCGATGGCCGGCGCACCCGCGTACGTCTTGGAACGGGCGACCGCCAGGAGCTGGAACCACGCGCCGCGACACCGAGCTCCGGGAAACTATCGTCTTCCCTGGAGCAGAAGATCATCGACTTTTGGCGGCAGACGGCAGATTGGGATCGTAACGCCGGAAGTGTGGAGACAGCGCAGGCGCCGCGCTCCGACCGGCTCTTGCCATTCGAAATGCGCGCGCGAAGAGAATATCGCGAAACGCCCAAGCGTACGCGCCGCCCCGACCGCTAACTTATCGCGCGGTCGGCCGGCACATGCGCGGCTAACGCCGCATATAAAGCGATTGCTTTTTCATTTGGCTCACCGTGCGAATGTTTGTGAGTGAATTCGATGGATTGATCGAGCACACCGCGCAGATATTCACCCGCCAAACGCCGGCTTTGATCATCTTTCGCTTGTTCGAAGTTTTTGACGGCCGCTTCGAGCGTCTCACTCGAAGCGCCGATGGACCGCAACTCACGCAGGGTTTGTTGTAATATATCTGATGCCATAGCGCTGCCGTAGTTCTTGCGAAGCGCTGCGGAAACATGGCGCTAACCTTAAGAACACGCAGGAAACACGGCCTACAAAAAGGGACACCAAAAACGAGCAGGCGTCTGGCGCACGCCGGCACAGGGCTAGCCTCGGTCACTTTGGAGTGCGGGGCGTCTCAATCGGCCGCTTTAGGAGGTCCCCATGTCTCTGAGAAGGCTTTACCGCGTTCTCGTTTTGCTTTTCATTCTCGCGATCACCGTCTCGGCAGCGTCGCTAGCCGGCACAACGGGCAACATCTCGGGCCGGATCACGGACGATCACGGCACGGGCGTCGCAAAGGCGAAGGTTACGGTTGTTTCACCTTCGCAAACGGTGAGCACAACCACCAACGATGATGGCTTCTATTCCGTGCTCAACCTCGCTCCCGACACCTATACGGTAACTGTTTCTAAAGAAGGTTACCAAGCGACGTCGAGCAGCGGCATAACCGTTCAGGCGGACCAGAGCTCGTCTGCGAACGTCAGCATTCACCTGGAAGTGAAGACCATCGGCAAAGTCTTGACCACCGCGACCGCAAGTGTCGTGAGCAGAACCGTCACCGGCGATCTGTATGCTGTCAACGCACAGGCGATCAATTCGTACCAAGGCAGCGCGGGCGGCGCTGAAACGCTGTATAGCCAAAACGGAGTGGTGGGTTCGATGCCCGGCGTCGTTCGTTCCATCGGTTCCGGCGGCGGGTACAGCGGCAACGGCACCCTGAGTTTTCGCGGCGGCTCTAACGACCAAGTAGGTTTCGAGCTGGAAGGCATACCGCTTAACCGCAGCTTCGACTCCGCCAACGCAACATCGTTTGTCACGAACGGACTGGCAAGTCTGGAGATCTACACCGGAGGCGAGCCCGCGGACGCAGGCCGGTCGATGTCCGGTTATGTCAATGAAATCATCCGGCGCGGCACCTATCCGGGCGGCGCTGACTTCACAGGAGTCATTGGCTCGCCGTTATTCAATCACACGATTCAAGCAGACGTGTTCGGGGGAACCCCTGACCGGCGTTTTACGTACTACGTGTCGACGCTGGCATCCAACGCCGACTACACATTCTCGAACCGGCAGAACTTGGATAATGAGGTGCTACACATCCCGGCCAACGATGCCGGATGCCCGCAATTCAATCTCATACTTGCGGCGAATGGACCGGGGACGCCGCTCAATTGCGCGGTCCAAAATAATCTCAACGTGCCTATCTCAACGGGCGCGTGGCAGAGCTTCGTGAATCCGTCCGCCGCAATCCGCGACACCGTGAGCAATTTCCACTGGCTGTTCGATCACAACGGGGTTCAGGACGATCTACAAGCGCTCTACCTCGTCGGTACGACCGGCAATCCGTTTTTGTACGCGGGCACAGGCTTGGATCCCATCTTGTATTCCCAGGGAACCGGTGGCTCCACTGACGCCAACGGAAATTTCCTATGGCCGACCGGAAGCCCGTACATTGGCCCGCTGAATCAAACCTTCAACCCAAGCGCAGTTGGTTTTTACACATGGCCGTCCAGCGGTGGCTCGGTCAATGGCGTAATGCCGAAGAGCTATGTGGACAGCCAATCGACTCAAGAATCGATAGAGAAGCTCAGCTACACACGATCCTTGAACTCCTCATCGTTCTTACGAGTCTACGCCTATGCGCTGTACTCGACGTGGAATTTCGATCAAGCCACCAACGGTTTTTTGGGCGACTCGTTCTACCAGTTACACGATCACGCGACCGGATATTCACTTAACTATCAAAACCAGCTCAACGCGAAGAATCTCTTGCGTTTCGACGCCGACTATACCAAGGATCTAACGCTGCGCTACAATTTGGCCGCCAACTCCTTCACGGGTGGAAGCGTGCTGTGTGGGCTGCCGGGAAGCACCCTTGCAACTCCACCTACTCCCTACGATCCCGCTGGTTGCGTCGCGGGCGACACGGTGCTGACCATTAACGGTCCCTTCGCGTACTGGAATGATCTGACCGACATTGACAGCGACGTCGCGCTCGCCGACACGTGGCGACCAAGTGAGAAATGGCTGTTCGACATCGGCTTACGCTTTGACCGGTTCCAAACGCCGTTACACCCGCTGCAAATTACCGGGCCCAACGGCTTGGCGGAGCAGTCGCAAAATCAATTCGGGAACTGCCTGCACGGATATGCGTACCCGGTAGGGGAGCCGTGTAACGCATTCTTAACCAACCTGCAGGCCGCCAACGTCACGAACGCCGCGAATCTCCACAACGTCGCGCCTGGCGCCGCCAATTGGACGGACGTCTCGGGTTCGTTGACATTCAATGACTTCAGCCCCCGTTTCGGCGCGACATATACTCTCTCGCCGCGGCAGGTCTTGCGGTTTTCCGCTGGGCGCTACGTCCAGCCGCCGGCGACGGCCTACGTTCAATACATTGGCGCTCCAGTTTTTGGAGCGACCGACACGGTGACCGTGCTCAACCGCTTCTACGACCCATTGGGCTTTTTGGCGGTTCACAACATACAGCCGCAGGACAGTACCAACTACGATCTTTCTTACGAACAAGAATTTGGCTTTGGACTGTCAGCCAAGATTACGCCTTACGCCAGAATCACGCGCGGCCAAATCTTGAATCTGCCGGTCAATCCGTTGCAGCCAACATTTATAACCGGCTACAATTTCGGAGCGGCTCGAATCAAAGGCGTCGAGTTCTTGCTGCGCAAGAACCGCAGCAGCGTGAACGGATTGTCGGGGGCCTTTTCAGCAACCTACACCGATTCGAAGATCCGCTTCCAGCGGTCTTTGGGTGGCCAAAACTTCATCGACGTCGTGAACACCAACATCACAGCGTACAACGCTGCTTATGGCACTGCGTTCCCGCTGCTAGATCCCAACGGTTATTACTCGCCCTCGATAAGCCAATCGCCGACATCCACCAACGCTTCGTACGACGTGCGCTGGGCGATGAACCTCACACTCGATGAACGCGCGAACGGATTTGATTTCACGCCGACGTTCACGTATCAATCGGGCAATCCGTACGGAGACCCGCTGAACTTCCCCGACCCGCATGGGTCATCGCTGAACGGCCCGGATCCCTACACTGGGAAGTTCGACACACCCGGTTCGCTCAAAGGGCCATCCTGGTTAAGCATGAATCTCGGCGTTGCGCACGACCTCGGCAAGAACGTCAAAGGAAGTATTCTTCTGACGAACGTTTTCACGAGCGTGCACAATCATGGTTATCCATGGGAGTATCCGGCGCATGACAACGTCGTTTCGTACGGAGATAACTCTTTCTACAACAGCACGCCGCTGGGGTATGCAGTGCTCTCTGGTTTCCCGACGGTGCAGACATACTATGGAGACAACTACTACCCGTATTCGCCGGAAGGCCTCATGCCGGCGCGTACGTTTGTGTTCAGCATCTCCGCAAAACTGTAGCTAACGAATCGGAGCACTTCTGACGCTGTTCTAATGCAGGGTGGGGGGTTAACCCCCACCCTGTAACATATACACCCGTCATGGAGCCATTAGATCTGCGCAGCCGCGCGCCGCGCAGTCCGCGCGAAAAGCTCGGTGGCTTAGTGTTGTTAGCCCGGACCATCGACAAACTTCGTGCTGCACTGCCCGGCGGAGACCTTGGACGGTATCTCGTTCTCGGAGGTCAATCGAAAATACTCGCCGGCCGGCTCGGCATCGACTTGCACGAACTCTTGGAAGTCGTTGGTCAGGCCAAGGACGATGATGACGTCGTCGCCTGGGTTCGCCGGCATAGCGATCCCGCCACCTACGACGCTATCAATGAAGCTTTCGAGAATCGCGTGCAGGCTGACGTCCCGCCCGAAAACCGTGCTCTGTTCGAGGGCAACTACAGCGCTGCGTTGCGCGCGAAACATCAGCGGCTGTTCGATTTGCTTGAGGCTGATGACGCGGAACTCTTCGGCGGACCTTAAGCTTATCTACCGCGCCAGCGCATGAAAGTGCGATAGCGTGTCATAGCCTCGTCCAACAGCGGTTTGAGTTCGGCAGCTTCGCGCCGGTGTGCGGCTAGCGGTGGCCCTTGCGACAACAGCCCAGACGAATCGATGAGCGTCTGAATGCGCTCGCGAACCTTGTCGGCCCGATACATGTCGTCTTCTGAGTTGCGTGGGTTCGAGGACAACAGTGCCGCAATCGCCTGCGCCTCCTGCGAACGAATTTGCAAAGTCTGGCGCTCCGCCTGGGTTGCATTCGCGCCAAGTGCACGCAACTTTCCTTTTATAGAGTGCTGCTCCGCATCAAGCGCATTCAGCGCGCGATCCACGTCAGACAGCTCGTTGAAGAGCGTTCGTAAAAAGTCACGACGTTCAACGTATTGTGCCTGCGTCCAAGGCGATCGCGGGTCAGCTTTAACCGTGATCGTCCGGCGAAACGCCTGGCTGCCGATTTGCAGCGTCGCGAAATAAGTTCCGGGCACAACGCCTGCACCTTGGCTTGGACCCTGGTTCCATTCCCGTGCGCTGGGCCAAGGCACGGGTGGATCCTCGGTGAGGCCCCAAGCAAAGCGATTGATGCCCGCCGCATTCGGCGCTACGACATGCGCCAACACATTGCCGGATACGTCCGCGACCGTCAGCACAGGATTGTGCTTCGCCGGCTGCGTTTGATAGAAACTCAAGAGCGCTCCGGCAGGCGGGTTTTCGCCCGAGAAAAAGTTGCTGGGCACACAGCACTCTCCGGCCGACGTGCCATACTCCGAGGACCAGAAGCGATAAAAATTATACGCTGTTCTGGGCTGGAAGAAGCTGCTCGTCGCTTGGGCCGCGTTGGCGAGATCTTCAATCGGCGTTAGATCGTCAAGCACAAAGAAGCCTCGACCATGGGTTGCAACCACGAGATCGTTTGCTTGTGGCTGAATGCGCATGTCGCGAACCGACGCCGCTCCTATATTGAGCTGCAGGCTTTGCCAGTGCTGCCCGCGATCGAAGCTCACGCGCACGCCGTGCTCCGTGCCAGCATACAGAATATCCGGATTATGAATGTCTTGCCGAATGACGTGCAAGAAATCGCCCGGCGCGAGATCGCCCGACACCGATTTCCAGGTCGCGCCGAAATCATCGGTCGCAAACGCGTACGGCGCGGTATCGCCGGAGACGTGGCGGTCGAAAATGACGAATGCGCCGCCGGCCGAATGCGGCGACGCTTCGACGTTGTCAATGCGTCCGTACGGAGGCACGCCCGCAACCGTTACGTTGCGCCAGTGCGCGCCGCCATCCCGGGTGACTTGCACGAGACCGTCATCGGTGCCCACCCAAATAACTGCATCATTGAGCGGTGACGGCGCTATGTCCAAGATCGTGTCGTAAAATTCGGCACCGGAGATGTCGGTGTTGATAGGGCCGCCCGCAACTTGTTGGTGAGCCGGGTCGTTTAGGGTGAGGTCAGGGCTGATTTGCTTCCAGTGCATGCCGCGATCGCTCGTGGCGAACACCACGTTGCCGCCAAAGAATCCCAGCGGCGGATGCGTGCGCGACAACGCAATCGGAGCCTCCCAGTCAAACCGGTAAGGCAATCCGGCGAGCGGAGCACCATTTGTATCCCTCACCGAAGGAGTGATGTCGAAATTTTGCCGCGAGAGCAGTGAGTAGATCCCCAGTTGTCCGTTGAGACTGCGCACGCCGACACTCCAAACCAGACTCGGGTTCAACACGTCCGGCCACGCCCATGTACCATCGCCGTCGTTGCCGACGTCACGCCAATCGCTGTTGAGGATGCCCAGCGGACTCAAGCTATCCGAGGGGCCGCAGTAGGAGTCGTTGTCTTGCATCCCGCCGCACACGTGATAAGGGTTTTGCAGGTCGTAGCCGACATGGTAGATCTGAGAAATGCTGATGTTGTAGCGCTGATCCCAGACATGGCCGCCGTCCAAACTGATAGGCGCGCCGCCGTCGTCGGCCTCGATCATGCGCTTGCCGTTGGCCGCGATCCAGAGGCCGTGATGATCCTGGTGCACCGCAGTCGGAATGTCGTAAAAGCTGCGGCCGCCATCTTTGGATTCGATGAAATCTTCGGAGAGGTAGAAGACGTGGTTCTTGTCGCGCGGGTCGACTTCGAGCCGGCTCATGTAAAACGGGCGCTGATTGATAAGCGTATCGCGGCTCATCAGCCGCCAGTGGTCGCCGCCGTCATCGGAACGCCACAAGACGCCAGCCTTGGATTGGATGAGGGCGTAAACACGACGCGGATCGCTCGGCGCCACTGCCACTCCGATACGACCCATCGTTCCAGTTGGCAAACCGTTTCCGACGAGTTTCTGCCAGGTCACACCGCCATTTTTCGATCGATAGAGCCCATCCAGCGCGCCACCGCTCGTGAACGTCCAGGGCACGCGCCGCATTTGCCATACCCCGGCGAACACGAGCTTGGCTGCCGGCCGGTCCCAGGCAAGGTCGCTGACACCACTTTGGGGTCCCACATACAACGTATGCTGCCATGACTTTCCGCCATCGACGCTGCGATAAACGCCACGCTCGGTGCTATCCTTATAGGGATTGCCGAGCGCGCCGACGAGAACCGTGTTCGCGTTGTGCGGATCGATGAGAATGCGCGCGATGAGCGCGCTGTCTTCCAAGCCTCGGTGTTTCCAGTTGGTTCCAGCGTCGTCCGACTGCCAGACCCCGTCACCTAAACTGATGTCGTTGCGCGGCTTGGACTCGCCGGTGCCAACCCAAACAACGTTCGAGTTCGAAGGCGCAATGGCAACCGCACCGATCGCGGCCACTGGTTGCCGAGGGAAAACATCATCCCAGGTTGCGCCGCCGTTGCGAGTCCGATAGACACCACCGCCGGCTGTGCCCATGAAGTACAGCAAATCGTCAGCATCAGTGCCGGCAACTGCCGCAGCGCGGCCTCCGGCGACCGCGGGGCCGATCGACCGCCAGTGCAGTCCGCTCAAAGAATATGCGCTTTGCGCCCGCGACTCGGCACGCAGGCCGCCACAAAACAGAAGGCCCAGGCAAAAAAGCGCCGGGGCCAACATCCATCGTGCGCGCGAAAGCGCCAAGTCAACCCTCCATCGTGTGCAAATAATTCTGGTCGAACTGATACAGCAAGCCTTCCTGGTTGGCATACGGCCCCGGTGTGTAGGAACGCGATTCAACGCCAAGCTGCGAGAGCTCGCACACATGCCAATCCTGACGGTTCGTCATATCCCAGAAATCCACGGCGTCGCTTGCGTCGAAGCCGGCCTTTGTCATGGCCTTGGCATCGAACAACCAGCTGCAAGAGATCTGCGATCGGTTGACGCTCACTGGCCGCACAAGATGAGCCATGACATAATCGGGATGCAGGCTCAGCAAGAGCGATGGGAAGATGGTGTAGTAATAGACGTGATCTAGTTCGTCCCCCGCCACCTCGCCGATCGGCGCGCTCGTGCTGTGGCCGGTCATCGTCATGCTCGTGCCGTGCTCGCGCAATTCCATGTAGCCGCCCAGGAACGGTCCCTCACCTAAGTCGTTGCGCCCGCTTTGCGAAGGACTGAGTTTATCCAGCGCCGGGTGGACCAGCGGGCAATGATAGCATTCCGAATAGTTCTGGAAGATTAGCTTCCAGTTGCAATGCAAATCATATTCGATCGTGCGAGCCACCCGCGCCTCGCCGATGTGCCACTTGCTGAAGCGGCCGATCAGCGGCGCGAAAACTTCTGCGAACGGTTTGGGGTTGGTCGCAAGATTGATGAAGAGAAAGCCCTCCCAGCTGGCAAGCGCCACTGGTTTGAGCGGCCACTCCGACTTATCGAAGCCCTCGACTTCCTGCATGTTGCGCGCGGCCGTCAGCGCTCCGTCCAAGCCATAGGTCCAGGCGTGGTATGGGCACGTGATGGAACCCGAAAACTTGCCTTGCGCCTCAGTGCAGATGCGCGTGCCGCGATGCCGGCAGACATTGTAGAAGGCGCGCACTTTTGCATCAGCTCCGCGCACGACTATGACGCTCTCGTCAGCACCCTCGGCCAGAAAATAGTTGCCGGCTGCGGGGATCTGCTCTTCGCGACCGACGCACAGCCAATGTCGCGCAAAGATATGCTCGGACTCGCGGCGAAAAATGGAGTCGGCGGTGTAGTATTCGCGCGGTAGCGTGTGCGCGTGAGCCGGAACACTGGTTTTTGTAAAAACAGCCATCACGTGACCTCCCGCTCTATAAAGAGCGCAAGCCCGCATTTATTCGGCAAACAAAATCAGGATTCATTCGACGGGGTTGACACATATAATGTATGAGGCTAAAATACAAAGACGAGACTTCTCGTTAGGTGAGGCGTCTGCACAAAGAAATGCCGCTGCCCGGAAAGGTCGAGAGACCCCAATGGGCCACCAGGCACCGCCGAAATAAGGCGGTATCTAAGACGGCTGAGTTCCAAAGAACTACTATGTTGTGCGGTGCTAAAGCTCGACGCATGAGGGTCTAGGCAACGCCAAGGGTGTCGTCAGACCTTTTTACCGTCGGGAGCGAGGAGCAACCGGCGGTTTTTATTTTACTTAGTGGGAGAGGGGGTGGTGTAAGCTGTGGACGGCAGTAGTCATAGATTTTTGCGAAACATAACTCGGCCCGCAATGGGCGACTGCGTCAGCTGTCGTCGACGGGTCGTGCAACTTTAAGTAAGGAGAAATAGATGTATCATGACGCAGTTTATTATTGTAGCTCGCCTTGCCGACGTCTTTAAGGGAGCCGTCAACGCGGTCAACGTGTTCTTAAATCCGTGCCCGCCACGGATTGACCCCTTCACCGCCGATTTGAACGCGCGGCGACCTTCTCACGAAACGCTCTTCCTTTATTAAGCCAGCGAGCCGGAAGGCCGCGTGGAGATGGCTAAGAGCAGATTTGATCAAGTAAGGGAGTCCACAGTGAGACCGCCGTTCATCGCTGCCTGCGCCATCGTCATAATGATGACTGTACTTTCGACAACGCGCGCGCATGCCGATACGCTGACGAACGCGGCTTCATCGCCGGCTGCTTCGCCTGCGGTTCCGGCTGCAAGCGTCTCACCGAGTGCAACCGCATCGAGCGCATCGCCAAGTGCGGTCCCATCGAGCGCCGCACCAAGTCCTTCGCCAAGCCCGGTGACGCAGCAAGGCTGGCAGGCGTCATTGGAGGGCATGAGTTCTTTTATCGATCAGGCCACCGCAGGCGCAGGGACGACTCCACCGGAGGGCGCGCAATTCGCCGCCGGCAATCCCTTGTCGCCGATGACGCCCTACGACACATTTTCGAGCGCGCCGACGACGCCGGGCGTCGCCAGTGTTGGGCAGCTGATTTTTAGCGAGAGCTACACATCACGCCGTCTGACCGGCAAGATCTCCGCTGCGCTGGAATATGCCACGGGCAGTGTGACGAACATGTCCTATTGGACGGAGTCGCTACTGCCGTTGATCAATCCCCATCTTGGCTCGCAACATCTGCCCTACTCCATTCTTTTCCCCACACACGCCGGTCAAGATGATGCCTCGCTTGGCGCAGGCTCGATTCCGCTTTCGGCATCGCTTGGTGCAACGGATGGATCGTGGGGGGTGACCAGCGGCTGGTTTGATCTCGTGCAGACCGATCGCTTCGTGTTCGCCCAGCCACCTCTGACAAACGTTACTCCGGCTATCAGCATCCAACCGGCGGAGTCGCTTGGCAACGGGCCAAAGGTGATCGACGGCTGGCCCAGTCCGTTGCCGGGACTCCCGCTCAACGGCACGGACATCACCTTGCGTCGCGGTTCGCTGAGCGCCGAGCTGAGCAATGCAGCTTTACCGGCGCTACCGGGTACTTCGGCCCGAGTCACGATCGGCTCGCTCGTCCTCGACCGCGGCGGCGGAACGCGATTTTCGACCGAGCTGTTGCATCTAAATACCGCCGGCAGCATTCTCAGCACGACGCTCTTCGGCGTCAACCCAATGTTGAATCCAGGCCCCCAAGGGCCGTTGCCGACGAGCGAACTTGGCGGACAGATACAAACCGTCGCCGGAGTGCATGCGATGTTCCACGCGACGCCGGCGCTGGATGCCGACGTCGCCATCGGCCGCTCCTGGTATACGGCGCAACATGTATTTCAACCGGGATCCGAAAAACCGGGCGGCTACTACCACGCTGCGCTGATCCGGTCTATCGGGCGCGTCACCGCGGCAGCGGAAGTATTCCGTCTCGAACCCCGCTACGCCACAGCTATACTGCCCTATGGTGCGCCGGAGAACATTTGGAGCATCGCTTGGTCATGGCCGGGCCCTTGGTTGAAGTCGACGTATCAGCTGATCGATAACTCCGTCGTCGGATCGAATCGTCATGGCTACAAGCTCCGCTACGCCGTCGACCATGGTCCGCTCGAGGTGCATGCATCCTTCGCGGTCTTCCGGCAAATTGAGCCGGCCTCGCTGAGCAACGGCCATCAGGCTGGTTTCGTTGAGGGTTTTTTCTTGCCGCAGCAAGATGGGTTCGAAACGATCGGCCGGCAAAAGCAAATTGGTGCGTGGATCGCGTGGCATCCGGCCTTCGGCGATGTGACGCTCGATTATGTCGATGACATGATGCATCGCAGTGCCGCCCCGTCGCAGCCGCAAGACGCCGTTTCGTATGAAGCGCCGCAGCTCGTCGTGACCTACGGGCGCGCGCTCAACCGTAGCGCGCGCATTGTCGTAGGCTTGGGCCAATACGCGATGCGCGGCACCTTCGCCCAAGGAAGTCTGACGAACGTCGACTACCGGCAGAACGTTGTTTTCGCCGGCGGCCAATTCGCAGAATCTAAACACGCGATGATCCTCATCCACGCGCGCCTTCACGAGTTTTCAGGACTCCCGTCAGCCCTTGGTGGCCCCTCGCCAAATTACCATGGGGCGCTGATCGTCATCGAGCAGCGATTCCACAACTAAAGCAGGGCACGGACGCGGCGGGTGCGATATAACCTTCCGAATATCCGAACGGATCATCCATACGGTGGATGGCGTAACCTCGTGCTTCGTATTAGGATGGTGTCATGCGTATTGCAAGTCTGGCGCGATTAGCGTTCCCGGTTTTCGTCGTATCGGCATTGTTGTCGCCTGCGCGAAGTTTCGCAGACCAGCTTGCGACACTGTCGCCGGCTGCGTCTCCGGCTCAGACGGCGACTCCCTCGCCCTCAGCGTCGCCGGTCTCGTCTCCGTCCCCAGCTCCGTCCTCCACGAGTCTGACCCTTGGACCGCTGACGGTCGATGGTGTGTTCAGCGTCTTCTCCGCATTCAGCAGCGGCGTGAACGCCTCAGGCAGTCTCGACACGGCTAGCGGCGTCGACCGCAGCAATCGCACCGACATCAGCAACGCCTTTCTCATCGTCAACAAGAACGCCGGCTCGTTCCGCTACGGCTTCGCCGCCGGCGCGTACAATATTCCGGTGTTGGGATTTGCGCTGAACAACACGATCCAAAACGGAGCCAACACAAGTCTCTTCGGTGCGCTGCCTTTGGTCTACGTCATGTACGCTCCGACAGGCAGCTTCAACATCGAAGCTGGGAAACTAGCGACATTCACTGGCACAGAGAGCAACTATACGTACCAAAATCCAAATATCGAACGCGGCATTATTTGGAACATGCAGACCTTGGAGAGCCGAGCCGTGCGTGTCAACTTCAGCGGATCCAAGTTCAACGCGGGCCTCGAAGTAGACGACGGCTTTTACTCGGGGAACCGCTTGGGGATTCAGGGTCAAATCAGCAGCACGCCAAACGCGAACACGACTTTGGGATTTGTCTTTGTCGTTCCGAATGCAAGCGCTCCCGGCAATCCGACTTCAGGGATCGCCAACAAGCGTCTGTATAACCCGCTGATCACCTACACAACCGGCAAGTGGACCTTTGCGCCCTATGCCCTATGGGTGGAATCGCCCGCGAATACGGCGCTGGGTTACACGAACAGCGAGCACGCGTTTGGCGCCGTCTTCAACGCCGCATACGCAGTGAGTCCCGACTGGACATTGGATGCCCGGGTTGAGTACGGCAAGAACGGCAGCACCGCGAACGATACGAGCGCAAATGCCAATCTTCTCGGCTATGGACCCGGCAGCAGCGCCTGGACGTACACGCTCACGCCGGCCTATCGCCATGGCATTTTCTTCGCTCGGGCGGACTTCTCGCACATCAATGTCTCCGGCTTTGCGCCCGCAACGGTATTTGGCACCGCCGGCACCAATGCCAACCAGTTCCGCACGGTTCTCGAGACGGGGATACAATTCTAAAGATGGCAGGTAACCGAGCATGTTAGAAATTGCTTTGATTCTCTTGACGTGCGTTCTCTTTTGGCTGCTTGATCGGTACACGGTCGGACTGGAGCGGCTCTAGATGTTCGAGCAGATCCTCGGTTTGATACTTTCGTTAATCGGTTTAGCGTACCTCGGCTACGCCATGCTGCGTCCCGAGAAGTTTTAGGAGGAAACGGTGACCATCATCGGCTGGCTGCAGACGCTCATCTTCTTGGCGATCATCGTCCTCGTCACCAAGCCGGTCGGCCTGTACATAACACGCATCTTCGAAGGCGAGCGGACCTGGCTGACGCCCGTTTTCGCCCCCGTGGAAAAGATGATCTATCGCTTTGCGCGCATCGACCCGAACGCCGGCATGTCCGCGACTGGTTACTTGCTCGCGACGCTGGCCTTCAGTCTCATCGGCTTCATCTACCTCTATGTGCTCCTGCGTACACAGAAGTGGTTGCCCCTGAACCCGCAGCAATTTGCCAACTTGACGCCGGATAACGCGTTCAATATCGCCGCCAGTTTCATGACGAACACCAACTGGCAGTTTTATTCTGGCGAGAGCACAATGAGCTACCTCGCACAAATGGCCGGGCTGGCCTGGCACAACTTCGTGTCGGCCGGCACTGGGATTGCGATCGCTATTGCCGTCATCAGGGGCGTCACGCGCTCGAGTACGAAGGTCCTCGGTAATTTTTGGGTCGACCTAACACGTGCGGCGCTGTACGTGCTCTTACCCATCAGCATCGTCGGCGCACTTGCCCTCGTTTGGCAGGGCATGCCACAGAACTTTCATTCCTATCAGGACGTCGTGTCCATCGAGGGCTTCAAGCAGGCGATCACCGGTGGCCCCATGGCGTCGCAAGAAGTCATCAAGGAGCTGGGCACGAACGGCGGCGGGTTCGTTAACGCCAACTCCGCTTCGCCAAACGAAAATCCGACGCCGCTAACCAATCTGCTCGAGATGCTCTTCATCTTCACGATCGGCGCGGGGCTAACGTATACGTATGGCCGCTACGCAAAGGATCAACGCCAAGGCTGGGCCCTGTTCACGGTTATGGCGTTGCTCTTCGTGGGCGGGTTCTCGGTCGCGTACGCATCTGAGGCGCACGGCAATCCAATGGTGCACGCGTTGGGTGTGGCCGGCGGCAACATGGAGGGCAAGGAGTGCAGATTCGGGGTGGCCTCGTCGGCCCTCTTCGCGACGGTCACAACCGACACGTCATGTGGTGCGGTCAACTCGATGCACGATTCATTCACGCCGTTGGGTGGGCTTGTACCGTTGACGAACATGCAGCTTGGGGAGGTTGTCTTCGGTGGGGTCGGTACAGGCCTTTATGGCATGATTATCTTCATCGTATTGACAGTGTTCATCGCCGGCCTCATGGTCGGGCGGACACCCGAGTACCTGGGCAAAAAAATCGAACGCAAGGAAGTGCAGCTCGCCATGCTCGGCGCCCTTGTGCTGCCCGTGCTGGCCCTGGTCCCGACGGCGGTGTCCGTTCTGTTACCGATCGGAGTTGCGACCCTGAGCAACGGCGGACCGCACGGTTTCTCCGAGTTGCTCTACGGCTTCACGTCGACGACTGAAAACAACGGCAGCGCGTTCGCCGGATTAGGCGGCAACTTGTATTTCAACGTCGTCATGGGATGCGTCATGATTTTAGGGCGCTTCACGTTCCTGATCGCCGCTGTGCTGCTCGCAGGTTCTCTGGCCGCAAAGGTCAGCGCGCCCCCGACGGCGGGAACGTTTGAGACACATTCCAACATCTTCGTTTTCCTGTTGCTGGGTGTGATCCTTATCGTCGGCGCACTGACGTTCTTTCCGGCCGATGCGCTCGGCCCGATCGTTGAACACTTGCTGATGAATCAGGGGAAGGCTTTCTAATGATCACGCAACGGCGGCTCAACCGGCGCCCGCAAGGCCGGTCGCTTTTCGACGCTCGCATTCTGGGTCCGGCGACACTGCAGTCGTTCGCCAAGCTCGACCCTCGTTGGCAGTATCGTAATCCCGTCATGTTCGTGTGCGAGATCGGCGCGCTCGTCACACTCCTTTTCTTCGTACGCGATCTACGCACGCACGGACCGGCAAGTTTCGATCTTGCGATCTCGCTCTGGCTATGGTTCACAGTGGTGTTCGCGAACTTCGCCGAAGCCGTCGCCGAAGGCCGGGGCAAGGCGCAGGCCGAGTTTCTACGCCGCACCAAGACCGATACGCCGGCGCGCCGCGTGCAAAACGGCGGCGAGGAAGTAGTGAGCGCGACGCAGCTGCGCAAAGGTGACACGTTGCGCATCGTCGCGGGCGAACTAATTCCGGCCGATGGGGACGTTATCAAGGGAGCAGCATCCATCGACGAGTCGGCCATCACTGGTGAGTCCGCCCCGGTTATTCGAGAAGCGGGCGGCGATCGCAGCTCCGTCACGGGCGGCACGCGCGTGCTATCCGACGAAATTTTAGTGCAAGTGACGTCGAACCCGGGCGAGACGTTCTTGGATCGCATGATCTCGCTCGTCGAGGGTGCCAAGCGGCAAAAGACGCCCAATGAGATCGCGCTTTCCATCTTGTTGGCGGGTCTCACGATCATCTTCCTTATCGCCGTTGCGACACTGTCGCCATATTCGATTTACACGGGCACGACGCAGTCGGTGACCGTGCTTATCGCGCTCTTGGTCTGTTTGATTCCTACGACCATCGGCGGATTGCTTTCCGCGATCGGTATAGCAGGCATGGATCGCGTGTTGCAGCGCAACGTCTTGGCGATGAGCGGTCGCGCAGTGGAAGCGGCGGGCGATGTCGACACGCTGTTGCTGGACAAGACCGGCACGATAACATTGGGCAATCGTCACGCCACGGAAATAATCGTCGCACCGGGCATAGACCGTGCATCTGCGATCCGGGCTGCATACCTCTCCTCCATGCCGGACGAAACGCCCGAAGGGCGTTCAATCGTCGCGTTGGCGGAGACCGAGGGCGCCGCAAAAATGCAAACCGACGGCGCCACCTTCGTGGCCTTCAGCGCTTACACCAGAATGAGCGGCCTCGATCTCGGCGGCGCCCACGCAATCCGCAAAGGTGCGCCGGATGCTATTCGCAACTGGGTACGGGAGCGGGGCGGCGACGGCAGCGCGATTCTGACGACCGAAGTTGAGCAGATCTCGCGCGCGGGTGGTACGCCGCTGCTGTTGGCCGAAGACACCAAGATCCTGGGCGTTATTCATCTGAAAGACGTTCTGAAACCGAATATGGTCGAGCGCTTCGACCGTCTACGCAAGATGGGCATTCGCACGATCATGATCACAGGCGACAATCCTCTTACGGCAGCCACAATCGCGCGCGAATCAGGCGTCGACGACTTCCTTGCGGAGGCCACCCCCGAAGCCAAAATGGCGCTCATTAAACGCGAGCAAGACGCGAGCCGCCTCGTCGCCATGACTGGCGACGGCACCAACGACGCCCCCGCATTAGCGCAAGCTGACGTTGGGGTTGCCATGAACTCAGGCACGCAGGCGGCCAAAGAAGCCGCCAACATGGTTGATTTAGATTCCGATCCAACGAAGCTCATCGAAATCGTCGAAATCGGCAAGCAGCTGTTGATGACGCGCGGCGCGCTCACGACATTCTCTATCGCAAACGACGTGGCGAAATACTTCGCGATTCTGCCGGCGATGTTCGCGACCGCCTACCCCGCGATGAGCGCGCTAAATGTCATGCGCTTGGCGACCCCGCAAAGTGCGATTCTTTCGGCGGTGATCTTCAACGCGCTCATTATCGTCGCGCTGATACCGCTTGCGCTGCGCGGTGTCGCCTACCGTCCGCTGGGTGCAAACGCGGTGCTGCGGACCAATGTGCTGGTCTACGGTTTGGGCGGCATCATCGCTCCCTTTGTGGGCATCAAGCTCATCGACATGGTTCTCGCCGTCCTGCATCTCACGTAGATTGGAAACAAAGATGGACAAGCAAAAAATCAGAGACAACACGTTGCGGCACCTTGGCACCGCCGCGATCTATACGGTCGTCACGGTGGTCCTCTTTGGGCTCATCTATCCGTTGGTGATGACGGTGCTGTCGCAGCTCATCTTTCCACGGCAGGCGGCGGGCTCGATGCTTTATCTCGGCGGGAAACCGATCGGCTCCGCCATCATCGGGCAGCTCTGGACCAAACCGCAGTACTTCCACGGCAGGCCGTCGGCGGCGGGCAAGGGCTACGACCCCACCTCGACGGGCGGAACCAATCTCGGACCGACCTCGAAGAAACTCATTGATAGTACGCGCGCGACAATAGCCGCCTTGCGCAAGGAGAACCCCGATGCCGCGGGCGCGATTCCGATGGATCTCGTTACGAGCAGTGCGAGTGGTATCGACCCCGACATCTCGCCTGAGGCCGCGTATTACCAGGCGCCCCGCGTCGCCAAGGCGCGCCACCTATCCTTGGATCAAGTACGGACGGTGATCGCGCAGCACATCAGCGGACGCACCCTGGGTGTTCTGGGCGAGCCGCGCGTCAACGTACTTGAAGTCAATCTAGCGCTGGACGGAAAAACGCCGAGTACGACCGCTTCTCGTTGATCTGAGTACAAGCGCGCTTAAATAATTCCACGGCGAAGCGCCACCACCGCGGCTTGCGTGCGGTCCGAGGCGGACAGCTTTTGCAATATGTCGCGTATGTGGCCTTTTACCGTCCCCATCCCGATGGAAAGTTGTTCGGAGATCTCCGCATTGCCGGTCCCGTCTGCGATCAACCGCAAAATCTCGGTTTCTCGCGGCGTCAACGGCGAATCGGTCGGCCTCTCGCTGGCGGGGCCGGCGATCTTGCGCAACACGATGTGAGCGATCGCGGGGTCGAAGTAGGCGCCGCCCTCGGCGGCGATGCGGACCGCGGCGACGACGTCGTCGGTGCGGTTTGATTTGATGCAGTATGCGTCTGCACCGGCGGCGAGTGCGGCCAACACCTCGCCGTCCAAGTCGTGCATCGTCAAGATCACGACCCGCGTGCTGCCGACGCTCTGACGGATGCGGCGCGTCAGCTCGATGCCGTCCATGCCGGGCAAACCCAAGTCAACGACGGCGACGTCAGGTCGAAGCTCTTGAATCTTCTCGAGACCGGTAGAACCATCGGCGGCCTCACCGACCACGTCAAAGCCGGCAGCGGCGAGCGCCGTGCGCAGTCCTGCGCGCGTCAGCGCGTGGTCTTCAACGAGAACGATGCGGAACATAGGCTTCGGTGGCTGGCGCTGGGCTGGCGGCGTCCGCGCGCCCGTCTGACTGCGCAAGCGGAAAGACGAGAATGAAGGTACTGCCGTTGGGCTCGTGAGGCTCGTAGCGCACGCTGCCGCCGTGACTCTCCGCGATGCGCCGCACGATGTAAAGCCCCAGACCCGACCCCGAACCCTGCCGACCCACGTCGGGAGTGAGGCGTTCGAACAGTCGCGCTCGTTGAGCTTCGGGAACGCCATAGCCGGTGTCGCTGATCGTCAAGACCGCAGTAGCATTGGCCCGCAGCACGGACACCACGATCCGCCCCTGATCGGGCGTCCAGTTCAACGCGTTGGCGAGCAGGTTCATGATCGCACGTCGCAGTTCGCTTTCGTCCCCCAGGACATTCGCCGCTTCGTCCTTTTCGAAAGAAAGATCGATGTGTTTGCTGCGCCAGAGCGGCTCGAGTTCGCTTACGACTGACTGCGCCAAACGGTCGAGGGCGACGGGTTCGCGGGTGACGGAGTGATCGCCGGATTCATAGCGCGCGACCATGAGCAGCGTTTCGGCAAGGCGGCGCAGTTCGTCGTTGGACGCCAACGAGCGTTGCAAGATGTCGCGGTACGCCTCCGGCAGCGGACCGTACATCCCGTCGAGCGCTTGTTGCGCCGTCATTGCCGCTGCCGCAAGCGGCGTGCGCAAATCGTGGGAAAGGGCGTAGACGAGATCACGAATCACCTCGCCGCGATGTTCCAGTGTTTCGTTGGCGCGTAGCAGGTCGGCGTTCTTGTTACCCAGTTCCACGAAGAGCGAAGCTTGCGCCGCCGCGACCGCTGCTTGCTCGGCAAAAATGGTTACCCAGCGCTCGATGTCGGGTTCGACATCTTCTTGAGCATCGAGCGTCAAGAGCAGCACGCCGAAGGTCACCTGGTCGTTTGCAAGCGGAGCCAGGTACGCACGTTGTGCGTGCAACGTATCAAGAGCGAAACGGCTCAAGGCATCGCTCTGGTCGACGACGAGCAGGGGACGGTCTCCCAGCGATCGTTGCAGCAACGACAACACTGCCGCCGCAGGGCGCTGGTATTCGACGAGCACGTCGTCTTGCAACGGATCGTAACGATAGGTTGCGGCGCCCAGCTCTCCGTGGCTGATCGTGTAAAGACGCGCGCCGCTGACGCCGAGCGCTTTCATCGCTTCGCGCACGATGGCCCGCGCGACGAGTTCGACGTTCAGCGAGGAGCGGATGACTTCCATCGCGCGGCGCAGCGCTTGGGCGCGCTCGGCTTGACGTTCCTGCGCTTCGGCCTTGCCGGCATTTTCCGCAGCTCTTTGCGCGAGCGCGCCGAGGAGTGCTACCAAGATGATCGAGAAGGCCGCGAGCGTGCGATTGGCGACCGCGATCGCATCCCAGTGGTTCCCGGCGCGCACGCCGTTATACCAGCCTGCGATCACGTCGGCGACAAGGGCTGCGATCACGAAGCCGCCGGTGATGCGCCGGTTGAGCAGCAAACTGCTCAAGGCGACGGGCGCGGTCAGCAAAATGGCAGCGACCAGTGCCTGCGGCGTGATCATATCGAAGAAGAACGCCAGCAACAGCAAAAGTGCGCACAGAATAAAGGTCTGGTATCGCTTCATCGCCTGCCTGACGTTCTTCTAAGGCGCAAGGGCTTCCGGCTGGAAATGCCCCGCGCAAAACCGAACCACGCTGCGATGCAGGCACGAGGACGTCCGACCGCAAGCGAACTGCTCAAGGACCTGAGCGACAGGCCGCGCCTCACTGTCTACCTGGGTGCCGTGCCGGGCGTCGGTAAGACCCACCGTCTCTTGAGTGAAGCACGGCAGTTGCAGCAGAGCGGCGTGCGCGTCATGCTGGGCTGGGTGGAGACCAAGGGCCGGCTTGACTTAGAAGAGTTGGCCAAGGGAATTCCACGCCTACCGCCGCGGCTCGTTACGATCGAGTCGTCGCAGTTCGCCGACTTCGATCTCAACGCTGCGCTCGCGGCTAAGCCGCAGGTCATCGTTCTCGACGAGCTGGCGCACAGCAACCTGGAAGGCTCCGCGTACGCTAAGCGCTGGCAGGACGCACTGGCGTTGCGCGACGCCGGCATTGCGGTCATGGGCGCGTTCAACATTCAGCATTTGGAAACGGCAGCGGCAACCGCCGAATCGCTCATCGGCTTTCCCGTCCGGGAAATCGTGCCGTTGTCGTTTCTCAAGGCGGCAGACCAGGTCATCGCCATCGATGTGGCGCCGGAGCAGCTCGAAGAGCGTCTGCACGCGGGGAACATCGTCAATACGAGCGACATCGCGCGGGCGCTGCAAGGGCCATTTAGACCGCAGACGCTGCGCATGCTGCGCGAGCTGATGTTGCGTACGGTCGATGATCTCACGACTCCCACGTTGCCGCCCGACCGCATGTCCGTCGCGCTCGCCATCGTGCCGGAAGACGCAGCCGCCGGCAGCTTCTTGGATCGGGCAAGTTTGTTCGCCGACGCCTTCAACCTAGCGCTCGACATCGCGCCGCGGCGTGGATCGGGCGACGAAGAAATGCTGGAACGTCTGGCCCGCGCGTATAATGCGCACATCATCGATCTGCCGCGGGCGGCCGGCGACAAGCTTGCGCTCAAAGACTTGAACGCTGCCTTGATCGCCGTGCCGAAGGGCGAGCTGGCACTCTCCCTTGCGTCGTCGCCCATCAATCGGGATATCTATGTGGTGGGGAAAGAACCGCTCCACGAGCGCAGCGACGTGGGAATGTACGCTTCGCATCCCTACTCGCAGACTGTCGGCGACAGGCTACGCGTCGGCTATGGCCGGCTGACCGTATACTTAGGAGCGGCGGCGGGCTGCGGCAAGACCTACGCGATGCTCGAGCGTGCCCACCAACTCAAAGCCGAGGGTATAGACGTCGTTGCCGCCTTTGTTGAAACGCACGGCCGAGCGGACACGGCAAAGAAGCTCGAGGGGCTGGAAAACATCCCTCGCCTCGAAATCGTCAAGGAAGGCGTGCGCTATTCGGAATTCGATCTTGAAGCGACGCTGAAGCGGCATCCGCAAGTGGCGCTCATCGACGAGCTTGCGCACACCAACGCTCCGGGCAGCAAATTCCCCAAACGGTATCAGGACGTCCTCAGCGTGCTGCGCGCCGGCATCTCGGTTATCACGACCTTGAACGTTCAGCATTTGGAGGGTTTGACCGACACGGTGCGGCGCCTCACTGGCGTGACTGTCCGGGAAACGATGCCCGATGGGATATTGGAGCTCGCCGACGACGTGATTCTCATCGACGCAAGCGCGCAGACGCTGCGTGACCGTTTGCGTGCCGGCAAGATCTATCCACGTCCGCGCATCGAAGCAGCGCTGCAGTCGTTCTTCCGGACGGAGAATCTTACGGCGCTGCGCGAGCTGGCATTGCGAGAGACGTTACGCACGCGCGTCGCTGAGAAGCGCAAAGGGACGATCAAGGAATTGCTCTTGGGCGTTGCCGGCCGCGAGCGGGATACCAATCTGATCCAACGCTGCGCCAGACTGGCGACGCGCCTCAACTGCGAATTCACCGCCGTCCATGTCGCGCCCAACGCAAGCCTGGCGGCGACGAAAGACGTCACCGTCTTAGCGGAAACGACCCGGGCGCTCAACGGTCACTGGCTGCTCGAGATCAGTGCAAATGCCCCGCTTGCGGTCGTCAATGTGGCGAAACAGCGCAACGCTTCCACGATCGCGGTTGAAGGAGTGCGCTCGAAGCGGCGTTGGCTTGCGCCCACGACGTTCGGCCGGCGCCTGTTGGAAGCGGGAGCGCCCGAGATCTTGCTCTTACGCCCGCTTATCGTTTGAGCGCATGGCGCGGGCTCCGGAAAAAAGCGTTCTCACTCCTCGCCCTCCCAGTAGTCTGATCCGGCTTTGCGATAGAAGCCCTCGCCCGGGAAGACCATCGCCTTGTCGGAGTCCGGATAGTAGCAAAAATCAACCGGCGGATTGTCCGCGATGATGAAGTAGACAAGCTCATCCGTTCCGGTATTGGTTATCTGATGCGCTTCACCGGCCGGATGCATAATGGTATCGCCTGCGCGTACGGGTTGCGTCTCGTCCTTGAGCCGTACGGTTCCGGTCCCGCTCAGGATATAAAAGAGTTCCCACTGCGCAGCGTGACTGTGAAACGGACAGGATATTTCCCCGGGCGCAAGCTTCTCGAGGGTTAAATCGAACGGGTGGCCGCCGGCGCCGACCGGTGTATTCGTCAGCGCGCCTAACGCTTCAGAAAGTCCCTTGTAGACGCTGCTGAACTTGCCTTTCGGCGACTTCCACGCCGTCCACGGAACATCGTCAATATTGATTTTGCTCATCGTCGCCTATTCGAAACGTGGGATGACCGGGACTCGAACCCGGACGCCCTTACGGGCAACAAATTTTCGCACCACTATGACTTTCGCCACCACCTGAAGTGTTTGTGGTCCGGACTGTGCCTTAACCTTATCGTTTTTGACGACGTAGGCCGCGCCCGTCCAGTCTCTACACCTTCCTCATCGCTGAGGCTTGGCTCGGCGTTGTCACGCTCGCGAAGTGATTCGCGAGCAGAGAGTTCGCCGATGTTGAGCGCATCCCGAAGGTGGTTTCCCATCCTCCGGCTCGTGTCACAAGTCTGTCGTGTCTGCCGATTCCACCATCATCCCACAATGGCCACTGCTGCGTTTAGCGTGTTGCGCCTTCAAACCCTAGGAAACTCACGCGGCGCTAACCGTGCGGTTTGAGCATAGTTCGCATGACGATACGATCGGCGATCGTGTAATAGAGCGCGATTTCGTGGCCCTCTTCGACCGCCGAGGCGGCAAACGCGATATCGCTGTCCTTAGGATCAGCGCGTTTTTGCGGCGGCATTATGATAGGCTTCTCGCAGCGAGCGGTGACGGTTGTAAAGCAGTCGTCAAATTCAACCCATCCGATCGACCATCGCGCGTCTTGGTCTGAGCCATTATAAAACATCACCGGCCGCCGTGGGTCGAGTAGAGACACCGGACCCGTGCTGAGGTGCCAGCTATCCCACGAGTCTGGCCGCGCATGAAAAGGCGGCGTCCCGAACGTCCAGGGACCGGCCAAACTTTTTGACGAGGCGACTCCGATCTTCGACTTGTCATCCTGCGCGAACTCGAAGAACAAGCGCCAGACACGGTCCGCAGCGCGCACGATAGTCGCTTCCTTGGCGTTGCGGAAACCTGTTGCGTCGCTGAAGACACGCCCCCGCTTGCTGAGCCGTCGGATGTCGGTGCCGGTCGCATACAACAGTTGTCCGGTCAACGTTTGTTGATTCCAGCCCGTGTAGTAGACATGATACTCGTGATCTTGGGCGGCCAGCGAGGGATCTTCGCAACCGTCGCGATCATCATCGTCAGGCCCGGGCGCGATGGCCGGCTGTTCGTCTAACACAAAATGCAGCGCGGACACACCAGCCCCATAGTGGATGCGGGAAGTTTTCTGGGCGGCCGGCGCGTGGTTCACGAGGCGCAATAAGAGGTGATACATCCCGTTCTCTTCCCAGACACAAGGGCTGAGGGTGTAGAAATCTCGCAATGGATCTGGGCACTCGAATACGAGTTCGTCAGTACGCCCAACTCGATAACGGCTTACTTCCACTTAAGCGCCCGTCGGCTTAGCTCCACTTGAGAGCCTGTAACGCATAAAAGAACGCTTCGCTGAAGGTGGGAAAGGGCTGAATCATCTGCAGTAATTCATCCACCCGGATCTTGCTGTGAATGGCGGCGGTTGCGATCCCGATCATTTCCGATGCCTCCGGCCCGACGATCGAAGCCCCAATCAGGGTGCGCGCATCTTTATCCGCCACGAGCTTGATAAATCCGGGCGCTGGTTGCTCATAATAGAGATTCGCGCGTGCTGCACTGGTGAGATCGACCCGCGCGGTTGTCACGTTGATCTGTTTTGCCCGAGCATTTTTTTCAGTTAATCCGGTCGAACCGATTTCGGGATCGGTGAAAGTACAGCGTGGCACCGCATCATAGCGCGCTCGAGTCTGCTTCCCAAGTATGGCATCGGCTGCGATTCTGGCTTGATATTTCGCGACATGGGTGAAGAGCGCGACGCCGTTGACGTCGCCGACGGCGTAGACGTTGTCCGCAGCGCGGCATTGATCGTCGACGGAAATGGCGCCCTTCTCAATGTGAAGGCCGAGCGCGCCGGCGTCGAAATATTTGACGCGCCCCGTACGTCCTGCGGCGACGAGCAGTTCATCGGCTTCGATTTGGGCGCCATCGTCAAGCAGAACCTTCACCGCCGATTCAGACCATTGTACTTTGGCGGCTTTCTTTTTGCAGAGCACGGCGATTCCGTCTGCGGTCAACATGTCGGTCATGAGCGCCGCCACTTCCGGCTCCTCTTTCGTGAGCACGCGCGGTCCGGGCTCCAATAGGGTGACCTTGCTGCCATAGCGCGCGAAGACTTGGCTGAGCTCGACGCCCACCGCGCCGGCGCCCAATATCACCAAACGGCTCGGTAGGCGCTGAGCCGCGGTCGCTTCGCGCGGCGTCCAAGCGCGCCCATTGAGCAAACCTTCGATCTGCGGAATTTGGGGATCCGATCCCGTCGCTATCACGAGCGTGTCATAGCGATACACCGCATCGCCGACTTGCACTGCCCCACGTTCTGAAACGTGCGCCTCGCCGCGAATCAAATCGACGTTGTTTTCTTTGAGGAACGGTACGTGATCGCTATCGTCGTAGTTGCTGACCGAGTCGTTTCTCCACGCCGCCGCCTGATCGAATGAAGGTGAGCCTGTGACCGCCGCCCTCGAACCTGGAACGCGACGGCTCGCATTATACGGATCCTCGGACCGCAACAAAACTTTAGAAGGTACGCAAGCCCAGAACGAACATTCACCCCCGACGCGTTCGCTCTCGACTATGGCAACTCGCTTGCCGGCCTTTCCGAGTTGCGCTGCGCAAACTTCTCCGCCAGGCCCGGCTCCGATGACAATAACTTCATAGCGTGTGTCCATGGCTGCCAGGTTGTCCCATGAGAATGACACCGCCTTCAAGAAGCGCTGCGACCATGTACATCCGTCCGCAGCATCGTGAAGACCGGATTGCGACGCTGCATGAAGCCATAGAAAACATCCGTTTTGGAACATTGATCACGATCGGCGCCGAAGGCCCTATGGCGACGCACATACCTATGTTCGTCCGAGCTGACCCGCAACCACACGGATTGATTGTCGGTCACATCGCTCGGCAAAATCCGCAATGGCAGAAGTCATTACCCGATAAGATGGCATTGGCCACGTTTGTCGGACCGCACGCTTACATCTCTCCATCACTCTACGAAACCCGGACCACAACCGGCAAAGTTGTGCCGACCTGGATGTACCTCGCCGTTCAGGCGCTTGGACCGATCGAATTCTTTGACGACGGTGCGCGCTTGCTCGCGCTCGTTTCAGAATCCACCCGTGCACAAGAGCACATGCGTAACAACCCGTGGTCGGTGGAAGAGGCACCGTCAGAGTACATCGAGGGACAGCTGCGGGCCATCGTCGGGTTTGAGCTGCGGGTCAAAACCATTGAGGGTGCCTGGAAGTTCTCGCAGCGAAAACGCGATGGAGATCGCGAGGGTGTGGTGAGCGGTTTGCTGGCAGAGGACCAGCCTGAGCTCAGCGCGCTCGTACGCGACCACCCCTAAGTGCAAAATTTAGCGCAGCAGTGCAGTGTGTGCGCTAGAGGCGTCGCTTAGCTCGCCAACGCGCTAAGAGCGTCGGCGAAACGCAGCGGTGCTTGCTGATCCATGCTGAGGAAAAGCGTGGGTTCAACCAGTTCGAGTTCTATGACCAGCGGCGCCCCGGCGTCATGGTGCACGAGATCGACCCGGGCGTACAAAGCAGGTTCCGGCAAAGCCTCAAGTGCTAGCGCTGCGCATGCGACCTCGGCGGTCGTCGCTTGAGCGGGCGTCTCACCCGCGCCGCCGGTCGGCAATAGTTCTTGAAATGCCGTCTTGCGAGCCGCGTGCGAATATTCGCCATTGATAAAGACCAGCGAGCGCTCACCGTAGCTCTCGACCGAAGCGATATACGGCTGCACCATCACGTCGAAATCACGCAGGAGCGACTCGAGGTGCGCTTGCCCGGCCAGCGCGGCCGGACCCTGCCCGAAAACTCTCTTCACCCCATAAGTAGATAACCCAACTCTGGGTTTGATCACGGCCTCTTCCCACTGGGCCTCCGCGAGCACCTCGCTCAGGCTGGCTGCCGCTCCGCGTTGTATCCACAAAGTCGGCACGACAGGCACGCCAGCCGTTTGCAGGTCGCGCATATAGATTTTGTCACTATTCCAGCGCACCAGTCCCGGAGGGTTCCACAGCCCCGTCACGCGAGCTACTCGCTCCGTCCAAGCGAGAAAATCGTCGTGACGCAAATTGTAGTCCCAGGTCGAACGGATTATGCAGGCGCCAGCTGTTGACCAGTTGACGGCCGGATCATCCCACACCGCTGCCTGCACGCGAAAGCCTCGCTGTGCGAGGATATCAAGCGCCAACCTGTCATCAGCATCGAGATCGGGCATCGCCGCGTATGTGACGAACGTGAAGTCAACCATTAGATGCAAACGTGAACAGTGTCCTTACTCAACGCCTTCTTCGTCGGAGAGCAGGCGGCACAAGCGGTCCAGATCGATGTTGCCGCCGCTAATGATCACACCCACGCGTTTACCCTCGAACGGCAATCGACCAGAGATGGCAGCCGCCACCCCGACCGCACCAGAAGGCTCGACAACGATTTTGAGCCGTTCCATCAGCAGCCGCATCGCGCGTCGTATCTCTTCGTCGCTGACGGTCAAAACGCCATCGGCGTGCGCTGAGACCACCGGCCATGTCAAGTCGCCCGGTGTGCTGACGCGCAAGCCGTCCGCGATTGTATCAGGCGGTGCAATGCTGACCGGCTTTTTTGCTTTCCACGAGCGCGCCCAGTCGTCGCCGTTCTCAGGTTCAACGCCATAAACGGCCATGGCGGGTCGCAGCGCCTTCGCGGCCACCGCGGAACCGGCGAGCAATCCGCCCCCGCCCAGCGGTACCAAGAGCGCGTCCAGATCGGGCACGTCCTCCAAAAGCTCGAGAGCAGCTGTGCCTTGCCCGGCCATGATACGGTAATCATTGTACGGTGGGATCAGCGTCGCATGGCTTTCGATGCATATCTGATTGGCGATCAGTTCGCGATCTTGTGTTTTTCGGTTGTAGGTCACGACGGTCGCGCCGTAGTGACGCGTCGCCTGCAGTTTCATGCGCGAGGCATCTGCAGGCATGACGACCGTTGCGGCGATGCCGAGCAAGCGTGCGGCGAGCGCCACGCCTTGGGCGTGATTGCCGGATGAAAATGCGACGACGCCGTGCGCGCTCTCTTCCTCGCTTAGCTGCGCGAGCCGGTTGTACGCGCCGCGAATCTTGAAGGCTCCGGCCCGCTGCAAGTTCTCGCATTTGACGAGCAGCACGTTATGCGCGAGCGAATCCAATTCCGCATCGTGCAGCATGGGCGTGCGTTGGGCGACGCCTTCGAGCCGCAGCGCGGCCGCGCGGATATCATCAAGCCGAAGCGGTGATTGAGATTTCACCATCAGCCTCAAGTACGGGGGTGGCCGGTGGTATTCCGCCGGAAGCCGGAACGGCGCTACCCGTGTTGATGAGCAACATGCGCTCCTCGCTGCCGATGACGCCTTGATCGCGGAGCGTGACCGCGGCGGCAAGCGTGGCTCCGCCTTCGGCGGAATCAGGCCTCCGCACTGCGCCAGCAGAAGTTGACTAGTGACAATGAGATCATCGTCGATCGCAACCACGCAGCGTAACAGCCTCGTGTGCACGGTTCATTCACAGCGGACTGGCCCGGATGTCCGGACCAGTCTTGCTGTATCGACAACTATAGCCTATGAAGCTAAAAGCTACGGGTTCGTGTTGCCGCCCGTACCGGAATTAGAATTGGATTGCGAGTTGCCCGATTGACCGTTCGCGCCGGGGTTGTTAGCGCCATTGTTCTGTTGGGGCTGCGTGACAGAAGTGCTGTTGGTACTGTTCGAATTGGATTGCGTCGTGGTGGAATTCCAAGGCTGCCATACGAACAATGCAATCGCCAAGGCAATGACGAGGACGGCTGCGATCACGCCCCAGCTCGTCGCTGGACGGTCGCTCGTTTCGGTTACCATGACATCGCGGTTTTGCATCATCAAACTCCAATCATATGGGAATGGCCCGCGCCAAATTCATTGTGCTGTCATCCGGCTAGGCTATCATTATCTTTCCTTTCAGAAGGCATGTTTAACCGCGCCCGAGCCAGGGAAAGGCGCGGAAATCTTTAAAAAGTCAGGCCTCTCGTGCCAGGCAGGTTTCCCTTAATTCGGAGCATTTCTTGAAGCAAGCTGATTTAGGCGCGCCCGCAGCGGACCGTCGCGTACTCAAATATCTCACGATCGCTTTTGACATACGAGAACGCATCGCGCGCGGTGATCTCAGGCCTGGACAGCAGCTGCCGGCATCCGCTAACCTAGCCAAAGAGTATCGCGTCGCCCTCATGACCGTCCGCCAAGCGCTCGCTCTCCTGGAGCGCGAGGGAATCGTCGAAGCCCGCCATGGAGCCGGGACGTTCGTCATCGACAGCTACCGCTCGGCCGACAAGCAGCGCGGGGCAGGCCGTGTGTTGATAGCAGAAGATGACCGCACGCTGTGCGATACGATCGCCGTCTCATTGCGCCAAAGCGGCTATTATGTCGACGGCGCGTTCACAGGAGCTGAGGCGCTGGCTCGGCTGCGAAGCGACCAGCAGTATGATGCCATCGTCCTCGACTTGCGCCTGCCGGACATGAACGGCATGGAGATAGTCGAATTCATCAAGGTGAACCGGCCCATGGTGCAGCTCATCGTCGCGAGCGGCTATCTCGAGCAAGAGGACGTGCTGCGGACGGCTGAGCATTGGCCGTTGATGATGCTGCGCAAGCCTTACTCCGTGAGCGACCTGCTAGAGAGGCTCACCGCTCTGCTGGGCCGCTTTGCGGCGCGAGGACTTTCTTGAAGATCGTCGTCACGGTCAAACAAGTCCCCGACACCAACGCCGAGAAAACTTTCGACCCCTCTACCAAGCGACTCAACCGCAGCGCCATCGAAAATGTTTTGAATCCTTTTGACGAGTATGCCATTGAAGAGGCGCTGCGCATCCGCGATGCAGCCGGCGACGGCTCGACCGTGACCATTCTTACCATGGCCCCGCAAAGCGGACTCGACGTCGTGCGCAAAGCACTGGGCATGGGTGCGGATAACGCGGTGATGATTTCCGATCCGGCTATCGGCGGCAGCGACACGATGGCGACGGCGTATGTGTTGGCGCTCGCGCTCAAGCACATCGGCTACGATCTGATTTTGAGCGGCACCCAAAGCACGGACGCCATCAACTCCATCGTCCCTGCCGCAGTCGCGGAACACCTGGCGATACCGTGCCTTACCTACGCGAAAAAAGTCACTCTCAGCGACGGTACGATTCAAGTGCAGCGCGAGACCGAAGGCGGCTATCTGCAGGTGACCTCGCCCTTACCTGCGTTCGTGTCGGTGACCAAGAGCATCAACGAACCGCGCTACCCGACGCTTAAGGGCATCATGGGCGCTAAGAAAAAAGAAGTGAAGGCGCTGACGCTGGCCGATATCGGTGCGGATCCCGCGCGGCTCGGCGATGTAGGCAGCAAAACGGCAGTCGACTCGTTTGCGGCGATGGGCGCGCGTGCGAAGGGAACGGTGATTCAGGCTTCGGATCCCAAAGAGGGCGCCCAAAAGATCATGGATTTCCTCATCGCGAAGAAGCTCGTCTAGTTCATGAACGCAGTTATCAGCTTCGTCGAAAACGACAACGGCCGGCTGCGCCGCACCGGTTTGGAGATGGCCAGCAAAGCCGCCGATCTGGCCAAACAGCTGAACACGAGTTCCGCGGCGGTGGTGCTCGGAAAAGGCGCAGACGAGGCGGCGACGCAGCTCAAAAAGACGCCGGTTGACACTATTTACACCGGCGCCGACGTTCCGCTCGACCGATTCCTCGGTGATCCCGCAGTCGACGCACTCGAAGCATTGCTGAAACAAACCGGCCCCGCTTTACTCCTCGTTCCCGCGACCAACCTCGGTAAGGACATCGCCGCCCGCGTTGCGGTGCGGTTGGGTGCGGGCGTCATCACCGAGGCGAGCGACATCGCGGTGAAAGACGGCAAGGTGGTCGTACAGTCGCCGAAGTTCGGCGGCTCGATCATCAGCAGCATCGAATTCAAGAGTGCTGAATATCAGGTCGTGGTCTGCCGTGCAAATAGCTTTACCGCGCGCGAGGAACAGGGCAAGGGACAAGTCACGGCTCTCCCGCCGGCCGGCGACAAACAATATTCCGCGCGCGTGGACGAAGCAGTCGCCCAAGAAGCGGGCAAGCTCACGGTCGAGGAGGCAAGCATTGTTGTCTCTGGCGGTCGCGGCTTGGGCGGTCCGGAGCACTTTGACATCGTCGAAGCTCTGGCCGACGCGCTCGGCGGTGCGGTGGGAGCCTCGCGAGCGGCAGTGGATGCGGGCTGGATCCCGCACGCGCATCAGGTCGGACAAACCGGCAAGACCGTCACGCCGCAACTCTATATAGCCTGCGGCATTTCAGGAGCCATTCAGCACAAAGTGGGAATGCGAAGTGCAGGCATTATCGTTGCCATCAATAAGGATGGCAATGCTCCAATTTTTGAGTTCTGCGACCTTGGTGTAGTCGGCGATTTGTTCCAAATCGTGCCCGAGCTGACGAAACTGGTCAAGCAGCGCAAGGGTGCCGCTTAGGAGAAGGTAACAGGTTGTCACGGTTTTATATTTTTCTGATGCTGTTGGTCATCGTGGGCGCCACGGTGGCCCAGCCGCCTTCAGGCGTGCAGGCTCGACCGCGGGCGCGTCCGAGCCCGGGCGCGAGTGCCACGAGCCCCACGCCGAGTTCGGCTCCCACGCCCACGCCGGAAGAGCGTATCAAAACCCTCACGCAAACGGTTAAGGACAATCCCAACGACAAGATCGCGCAAGCCGAGCTTGGCCAGTTGCTCGTGGAAACGGGCAAGCCCAGCGAGGGCCGCGACCATCTCGAGAACGCCGTCCGTCTTGGCTTCGACGATGCGCAAGTTTGGTTTTACATCGGCGTTGCGGATAATGAAATGGGCGATTCGCAAGACGCGTTGAGTGCGATGCAGCGCGCCGAAGTTCTCGACCCAGCCAATCCCGCAGTCTTGAGCAACCTCGTGGACACCTACTTGCGTGTCGGGCGCGTGGACGATGCGCTGCGCGTCGCCAACCGCGCCGTCCAGCTCCATCCTAATGAGGCGTTCGCATACGAATCGCTTGGCACCGTGCAGATGGATAAAGGCCAATTTGAAGAGGGCCGCAAGACGCTGCAGAAGGCGCTGCAGCTAGATCCCAAAGCCGCGCGCTCCCAGGCGCTCATCGGTCGATCGTACCTCACGCAAAAACCTCCCGATCCCGATAAAGCGTTGCAAACGTTCAATCTCATTTTGGCAGCCGATCCGAAAAACACCGATGCACTCGCCGGCAAAGCCGAAGCCCTGGCGAGAAAGAACGACATCGCCGGCGCGGTCGCCGCGTTGCAGCAGATCGCCAAAATAACGCCGGACAGCGTCGAGCCCGAGGACGACATCGCACAGCTGTATCTCGACAAGAACATGATCGACCAAGGGCGCCAGGCGTTCGCACAGGCCATCAAAGACCATCCCAAGGCGGCCGAGCCGTATGCGCTGCAAGCCGAATATGACGTGCGCCAAAGAAACTTCAGCCAGGCGGAAAAAGAGTTCGAATCAGCGATGGTGCTGGCTCCGTCAAATTTGAGCCTCTTGATGGACTATGGGCGGCTGGAACTTCTGGTGCTCAAACACCCCGTGAAGGCGCAAGACGCATTTTCCAAAGTCGCAAACGCGCAGCCGAACAATCCCGAGGCGCTGTTCTGGCTCGGGCAAGCTTATGCGGCGCAAAATCAGTGGGCGCAAGCACGCGACGAGTACCGGGCGTCTTTCAACATCACGCACACGTACACCGCGCTGTTCAACTTAGGCGTCGCGCTGCTCAACGTGAACAACTACAAACAGGCGCACGAGATTTTCTTGGCGCTCAGCGCCCACCAACAAAAGGATCATCCCGATCCGCAAGTGTGGTTCATGCTGGGCGAAAGCGAACGTCATCTCGGCAATAAGAAAGCTGCCGCAGCTGCATACAAGCGCTTTTTGGCGTACACGCCCACAGGCGACGGCGCCCAGAAAGCGCGCGGCTATATCAAACAGCTGAGTCAGTAACCCGCAGGCGAAGCGCCACCATCTTCCAGGTCATCACGGATTCCAGCTATGCCCAGCACGAGACCGGAGTGGGCCATCCCGAGCGCGCGGAACGCTTGAGCGCACTTGCCGCTGGACTTGAAGCCGGCGGCGCAGATCTCCACGCGTTCGTGAAGCCGCAGCCCGCGAGCGAAAAGGAGATCGCTGCGGTGCACGAGCCGGCTTACATCGAACTAGTGCAGCGGTTTTGTTCGCGTCTGTCGGCTGACGAGGTTGCACAATTGCCGACCGGCGACACGATCGTGTCGCGAAGGTCGTACGACGTCGCAATGCTGGCGGCCGGGGGCGCTCTTGCTGTCGTGCGAGCGCAACCTACGCGCGAGCCTGCCTTTGCCCTCATCCGTCCGCCCGGCCATCACGCAGAACCCGCGCGCGGCACGGGGTTTTGCGTCTTCAATAATGTTGCGATCGCAGCCGCTTTTGCGCTGCAGCACCTGGGCAACGTCTTGATCGCCGATTTCGACTACCATCACGGCAACGGCACGCAGGCGTGGGTCGAACGAGCGCTACCCGGCGTCACCTCGCAACTCGGCTTTTTTTCAACGCATGCCTATCCGGCATATCCGGGTACAGGAGCTTTTCGCGAATCGCAAACGACCAGCAAAGGATTTGTCCTCGACATCCCTTTGCCGCATTCGACTGACACTGCTGACTTTTTAGCGGTGTGGTCAAGTCTATTGCCCGTTGTCGCGAATCGCATCAAGCCGCAGGCAATCGTGGTGTCGGCCGGCTTTGATTTCATGGCAGGTGATCCGATTGCTGGGCTCCCAATCGCGCCGCGAGCAGTCGGTTTGCTGTGCGACTTGTTTCGCGCGGTGGCGTCAGAACATGATGCCCGCCTTGCGTTTGTTCTCGAAGGCGGATACGCGCTTGAAAATTTGCGTATCGCGGGTGCTGCACTCGCATCATCTTTTAGCAACGGTGCAGAGCCCGCCGGGATGCCGGCTGCGGAATCGCCAAAAGACGCGGGCTTAAAACGAATGACGGACCAAGCGCGGGAGTGGTTTACTTGATGGCGGCGCCGATATTGGAGATTTCCTTCGTCCCCAAGTCTCCCACAATGGTGAAGACGAGGTGGCTCGTATTCCAGGAAGCCAGCGTCTCACCGTCCACGTCGGCGTACTCGCCTGTCAGCTCACCGATGCGCAACGGCTTCGGCTTTGCACGGCTGAAACGCGGCATCGAAGCGTTGGTATACTCGAACAGCGAAAAAGTGCGCAACCCATCGCCGTAGACCAGTTGAACCGTATCCACTCCGTCGTGACTGGTGAAGCTGCCGTTCTCAAGCCGGAAGCCATATGGCAGCGTCGCGGGAGCAGCGAACTCGAGCTTGGAGGAAGCGTGCAAGTCTGCCACATTGCTGGTGGGTTTTCCGTACTCTGCCCCGGCCACCAAAGTCATACCGCGGGGTACGCTCATTTTGAACAGTTCAGCGGGAAGCGTGCCCCCGATGCGGATGTTGTCGAAGCTCGATTTTGACGCAATGCTACCGTCCGGGTGATAGCTTTCGCGCCGCAAGATCAGCTTGCTCCGGACGTCGAACCAGAAACGCTGGATAAGGCTGCCTGTGTGCTTCGAAACAAGCGACAGCGATCGGGCGGTAAGCCCAGCCACCGATGTCTTGGGGCCGAGCTCAACCGTATAGTTCTCCTCAACGCGCCCGTAGTCAAGTGACAGGGCCACGCCCGGCGCGGTCGCGCTCCAATCATTCTTATAGACGCGACTTTGTTTTGGCTCATATTGATACGTCAACGATTCGTTGCTGACGATCATGCGGCCATATGCGCCCGCGGGCGCCACATACCAAAGCCGCCATGAGTTAGGGGCTTTATGATCGATGCGCGCGACCGTTGCATCGGCGCTGTCGCGATCGTAGATGACCGACGTGATCGTGCCCGAGTAGGAAACCGAATCATCAGCTTCCAGCGCAGCGCGAAACAACGCCCGCGCGTCATCGGAACGTACGGGCGTGACGCAGAGAAGAAGGAGCGCGAATAGACCTAGCGCTCCAAGCAAGGCTGAGAAATGACTCTTAGGGCGTGACGGCATTCTGCGACTGGTCGTTCGCCGATGTGAGTAGATATTCCGCATAGGCGCGGTCATTCGATTGCGATCCCATCGTTTGCACGAGGTGCTGCCTCACCAGATAGTCGGCCGACACCTGTGGCACGTTCGGCGGGGTGTGTACCTGACCATAACGAGCCACGACGGCGATGAGCAACAGCATGGCCGCTGTAGGCGCCAGCACAGCCGGGCGCAGCCAGGTTCGCAGCGAGGTAAGGACACCAGGGGAGCGTTGGCCGCGCACCGTCTGGCGGACCGTGGCGACAACTGACATCGGCAACTCGAGCTCGGTCGCATAAGCCGCCCGGAGCGTTTCGGTCAGTGAGGTTTCGATCTGCCATTCGGCCTTGCAGGCCGCACAGCTCTGGATGTGTTCAAACACGGTCGCGTCCGTGGCGGCGTCCAGTTCGCCATGGGTGTAGTCAATGATGAGTTCGCGATACTTTTCGCAGGTCATAATGGAAACTCGGTTCTCCCTTTTTTCTGTCTCAACGGCACACCCAAGATCGGCAATCGCACGCAATTCCCGTCACTGGGGTAACGCGAAAGGAACAGCAAGCGTTCCGCGGCGCGGTCACAGAACTGCAAAGCTTACGTCGTCCCGGGGTGCGGTTTATCATGATGGATTATCCTCATGCCTTTCCTGCTCTTTCTCGCGAACGATGAGCTTTCGTAGTTGCATGCGCGCACGGTGCAGACGTGACCGTACCGTACCTATGGAGCAGCCCATGATGTCAGCTATGTCTTGATAGGAGTGTTCCTCGATGTCGGCGAGCAGCACGACCGCACGCTGGTCTTCGGTGAGTTGGCGCAACGCTCGATCGACGCTCGCCGAGAGTTGCTGCTCGTGGATGGCGCCTATCGGGTCGTGGGTCCGCTGCTCTTTTGGCAGAACGTGAGCCTGGTTGTCGTCCGGAAGCTCGGTGAAGAAAATGCCTTTGCGCTTGCGCAGCTCGTCGCGATGTAAATTCGTGACGATGCGGTAGATCCATGAAAGAAAGGACGTCCCCGGTTGGAAAGAGCGCCAGGCGCGGAAGACGCGGATGAAGGCTTCCTGGGTAAGGTCGCGCGCGTCGGCTTCGTTGCCGGCGAGCCGGTAGGCATAGTTGTAGGTTTGCCTTCCGTACGTTTCCATCGCGCGCTCGACGAACGCGTGCTGGTCGTCGTTAGGCAGTTCAAGGGCCACGTGGCAAACCTTAGCAGAAGCCAGGGCAATCTCTTGCCGTACACAACGCATGCCACTTGCCATTGACCTTCATCTGCATACCACCGAGTCAGACGGCTTGCTCGAACCGGCAGCCTTGCTGCGCAGCGTGGCCCTGGCCGGCCTTGACTACTTCGCCGTCACCGATCATGACACGATGGCGGCGTACGAGCGTCACGCAGCGGCTTTCGCTCCACACGCAAAACGGCTCATCACAGGTATTGAGGTGAGCACGACGATGAATGCCACGGAAGTGCACATTCTGGGCTACAATGTTGGCTTAGGGTGCGCGGCGCTCACCGCCATCCTCGGCAGCCGCTCCGAACTGCGCAGGCAGCGCGCCGAAAAAATTATTGCCAAGCTCAATGCAGCCGGCGTTTCGATTTCGATTGCAGAGGTGTTGCGCAAGACGACCGGCAGCATCATAGGGCGTCCGCACATAGCCCGGGTGCTCGTCGAGCGTAAATTTGCGCTTGATAACGATGACGCGTTTACGCGCTTCATCGGCGCAAGCGGCATTGCGTACGTCGCTCTCAGCAACCTCACTGCCGAACAAGCCATTGAGGCCATTCGTGACTGCGGCGGAATTGCGGTGCTCGCGCACCCAGGGCGCAACGGTGTGGATGTATTTATTGGAGAGCTGCAACGCTGCGGCTTGCAGGGCATCGAGACGTTCTCACCGAGCCACACGGCGCACGAAGCGGAGCGCTTTCGAACGCTCGCAAAATCCATGCATCTCGTCATCACGGCAGGATCTGATTTCCACCAGCCAACTGCTTGGCATCCACGACCGGGTGTAGAAATAGAAGAAGCGGACTTCGCCCCGTTCTTGGAACTGCTGCACGCTTAATGCGGCGTGCTGCGTTCGGTCGCTTCAACGATGCTGCGCAGCAGCAACGCCGTTGTCACCGGCCCGACACCGCCTGGAACGGGTGAGAGCGAGCCCGCAACCTGTGCGACGCTGGGCGCATCGACGTCTCCCACAAAATGACCGTCCACCCAATTTGTGCCGACGTCAATGACCGCTGCTCCGGGCTTCACCATGTCGGCTGTCAAGAAATGCGGCTTGCCTACCGCGGCTACCACGATGTCAGCCTCGCGGCAGATCTGCGGCAAGTTCTTGGTGTGGGAGTGGCAGATCGTCACGGTGGCGTCGGCTGCGGTGAGAAGAAGAGCGACCGGCCTGCCCACCACAGCTGAGCGCCCTAGCACGACCGCGCGCGCACCATCTAATGAAGGAACGGGCGGCTGGCGGAGCAGTTCCATCACGGCGGCGGCCGTAGCGGGCACGAAGAAGTGTTCCCCTGCCACGAGCAATCCCTGATTGTAAGGATGTGCTCCGTCAACGTCTTTGCGGGGATCGATTTCCTCGCTGATACGCGCGGCGTCCAAATGTGCGGGTAAAGGCCGTTGCACCATCATCGCCTGCACGTGCGCGTCATCGACAACCGAACCGACGGCGATGAGGACCTCGTCCGTGGTCGCATTCGCGGGCAGCGCGAGAATTTCAATGTTGACGCCGAGCCCGGCGCTCGTCTTGGCGATTTGCTCGGCATACAGCCGTCCCGGCTCATCGTTCTCGAGTAAGATGATCGCGCAGGTAGGCGTCGCCCGGTGCGCCCGTAACGCGTCGGCACGCGCTTTCACATCGTCGCGGATCTTTGCCGCGATAGGCCGGCCATCGAGTATGATGGCAGCCATACTATTGCGCAACCCGCGAGCGAACTTTACCAAGCACGACTTCTGCGAGGAGGCTCACGTGAGCTAAACCCGCATTGAGTTCATCCGTGTGGCGCTTCGCTGCCTCGCGGTCCTTGAGCATGCTGGAGTTTATTTCAACATTGAGGGCCGCGCCCTGAGAAGAGGTTTGCGCGCACAATGCGGCACAGCCGACGTCACTGAGCGCATTTGGGTTGGCGATATCCACCAACTCGACCGCAAGATCGCAGATCTCTCGTGCACAGGAGATCACTCCCATGGGCGGGTCGATCGCGCCCTCCAATGCGCGCTGGATGCCGTCGCTGCGCGCGCGTTTTTCGTCTTCGCTTGTCTTGGGAAGCCGGTAGGCCGCGCTTACCCGGTCGAACGAGCTCGCGTCTTCGTCTACCAGTCGCAGCAGCTTTGCGACCAAAAGTTTGGCTCGTTCGGCGATCACTTCGCACTCGGCGGACACCGCGGCGTATTTGGGCGAGTTGCTCGTTAACAATGCGACCATGCGCACCAGCCCGGCGCCGAATGCGCCTACGGCTGCCGCTACACTGCCGCCACCGGGCGTGGGATCGGCTGACGCAAGTTTGGCGGTAAAAGCGTCCAGCGAGAGTCCGGTAAGCGCCACAGAGCCCCCATCGACCACAACAAAAAGACCTTCGCCGTTTAGCGCGCGTGGAATGGGTGTCCTTGTATGCGAATGTAAGCGCTTGATATGGAGCCGAACGCTACAACCAAGGTCGCACGCTGCTATAGCCCTTTCCAGGACTCAATTCGCTTCGGGCGATAGTATAAGGGCACTCACGCAGGCCAACAGTCCCTATCCTAACTAAAGCAGCACCCTTATACTCATATGCCGGAGGAACCAACGTTTGTCAACCCAGCTCACCGCTCACGGGTCCACGTTTGACGTCAAAGACCCGGGCCTCGCGGCGGAAGGCAATCGTCGCGTTGCATGGGCAGCACAAACCATGCCGGTTCTGCAGGCCATCGGCCAGCGCTTCGCGCGCACCCAACCGCTCAAAGGCTTACGTATTGGCGCGTGCCTGCACGTCACCACCGAAACTGCGAATCTCATGATCGCGCTCGCTGCGGGCGGCGCCGACATTGCGTTGTGCGCGAGCAATCCGCTTTCGACGCAAGATGACGTTGCGGCGATGCTGGCTCTCAATCACGGCATGAAAGTCTTCGCGGTCAAGGGCGAGGACAACGCTCGCTACTATCAACACATCGAAGCCGTCATCGGGACCAGCCCGCAGTTCACGATGGACGACGGCTGCGACCTCGTGACAACCATGATCACAAAATTTCCCGATCGTCTGAAGACCGTCGTCGGCGGAACCGAAGAAACGACCACTGGCGTCATTCGTCTGCGCAGCATGGAAAAGGCGGGCGTGCTCACCTACCCGATCATCGCGGTGAACGACGCGCTCACCAAGCATCTGTTCGACAATCGCTATGGTACCGGCCAATCAACGCTCGATGGCATCATCCGCGCCACGAACACACTCATCGCCGGCAAGACCGTTGTCATCGCCGGCTATGGTTGGTGCGGCCGCGGAATCGCGCAGCGGGCACGCGGCTTGGGAGCGATTGTGGTAATCACGGAGATCGATCCCACCAAAGCGCTTGAGGCTGCGATGGACGGCTTCTCAGTAATGACCATGCATGAAGCTGCTTCGCGCGGGGACATTTTCATCACCGTCACCGGCAACACCAAGGTGTTGCGCGAAGAGCACTTTCTGGCGATGAAGAACGGCGCGTTGGTCGCGAACAGCGGGCACTTCAACGTCGAGATAGACATCGATGCGCTCGAGCGCCTCTCGGAAGGCGAGAAGAGCCAACCGCGCGAGTTTGTCGAGCAGTATCAACTTGGCGACGGACGTTCGGTTTGTTTGCTGGGTGAAGGGCGCTTGATCAATCTGGCAGCTGCCGAAGGCCATCCCGCAGCGGTGATGGACATGTCATTTGCCAACCAAGCGCTGTCCGCTGAATATTTGTATGCCAATCGCAAGACCGTGAAGCCGGGCGTGCACTCGGTGCCGCAAGAGATCGATGAAGAGATAGCTCGGCTGAAGCTCGCGAGCCTTAACGTCAACATCGATGTCCTCACAGCGGAACAAAAGCATTATCTTGCCTCGTGGAACGAAGGAACGTAAAGCGAAAGGGACACTGGAGACATGGCACACGTGAAAAGACTGTTCACATCGGAGAGCGTGACCGAGGGCCACCCCGACAAAGTCGCCGATCAGATATCGGATGCGGTCCTAGACGCCATCCTGGCGCAGGATCCCAATGGACGCGTGGCCGTCGAAACATTCGTCATCACCGGCCAGGTGCACATAGCCGGCGAGATCAGCACGTCATGCTACGTGGATATTCCGCGGCTGGTTCGCCAGACGTTGCGCGACATCGGTTACACTCGTGCCAAGTACGGTTTTGATGCCGACACCTGCGGCATTTCGGTTTCCATCGACGAGCAGTCGCCTGACATCGCCATGGGCGTGGACAAAGCGTTGGAAGTCAAAGAAGGGGAGACCACCGCGAAGGATCAGTTGGAAGCACTGGGAGCCGGCGATCAGGGCATGATGTTCGGCTTTGCGTGTCGCGAGACCAAGGAGCTGATGCCGCTGCCGATCGTCCTCGCGCACCGTCTCACGCGCACGCTTTCCGCAGCGCGCAAGAACAGAGCGATCGAATATTTGCGGCCCGACGGCAAGGCGCAAGTCACCGTGGAATACGATGGTTTCAAACCGGTGCGCGTTGAAACGATCGTGGTATCTGCGCAGCACGCGGATGGGTATCCGATCGACGTCATTCGCGAGAACATCATCAATCACGTCATCGACACGGCCATCGACAGCCACCTACGCGATCAGAACACAAAGATTTTCGTCAACCCGACCGGCCGTTTCGTGATCGGCGGGCCGCTGGGAGATGCCGGCTTGACAGGCCGCAAGATAATCGCCGACACGTACGGCGGCATGGCGCGCCACGGCGGCGGCGCTTTCTCGGGCAAGGATCCGACGAAGGTCGATCGCTCAGCTGCGTATGCGGCGCGCTACGTCGCCAAGAACGTGGTCGCTTCCGGTCTGGCCGATCGTTGCGAGATTCAGGTCGCGTACGCCATCGGGGTGGCTAAGCCGGTCTCGATTTTCGTCGAGTGCTTTGGTACGAATCGCGTTGACGAATCGACCATAAACGATCTCGTCAACAAGTACTTTGACTTGCGGCCGGGCGCGATCATCGAACGGCTCAAGCTGCGTCGACCCATCTATCGCCAAGTGGCAGCGTATGGCCATTTCGGCAGGCCGGACCTGGATCTGCCGTGGGAAAAGACGGACATGGCGCTCACGCTGCGCGAAGCGGCGGGCATCAAGTTGGACGAGGAAAAATTTCCGCTTCCCGTCTTCACCTAAATGTGGGGCGCGGGGTTAACCCCGCACCCCAATTGAACTCCCCCACATCATGAACGGCGCCGAACGGTTCTTGGCGGCTTGCGCGCGCCAGCCGGTCGATCGTACACCGGTGTGGATGATGCGCCAAGCGGGGCGTTATCTGCCCGAATACCGCGCTGTCCGCGAAAAAGTCGATTTCCTTACGCTGTGCAAAACACCCGGCCTCGCGGCAGAGGTGTCGCTACAACCGGTCCGCCGCTTTGGTATGGATGCGTGCATCGTCTTCAGCGACATTCTCATACCGGTCGAAGCGATGGGAGCGCCGGTGTCGTTTGGAGATGGTGGCCCGAAGCTCGAGCATCCAATACGCGGCATCGCGGATGTTGACGCGTTGCGCGTGGCCGAAACGCAGCGCGACGCACCGTACGTTTTGGAGACGCTCAAACTGCTGCGTACGACGCTTGCCGACGAGACGGCGCTGATCGGTTTTGCGGGAGCGCCTTTCACGCTTGCCAGCTATCTGGTCGAAGGCGGCGGATCGAAAACTTTCTCGGAGCTGAAGAAGCTGATGTATCGCGAGCCGGCTACGCTGCACGCGCTGCTGGCGAAGCTCACCGATACCGTGAGCGCATATTGTGGCGCGCAAATCGCTGCCGGCGCGCAGGCCGTCCAACTTTTCGACACGTGGGCGGGTGAACTCACGCCGTCCGCGTATCGTCAATTCGCCTTGCCCTATCAAAAGGTGATCATCGATTGTATCCGCGCCGCGCACGCACCGGCCATTCTCTTCGTTAATGGCTGCGCGGGCATTTTAGAACTCATGGAGCAGAGCAACGCGGATGTGTTGAGCATTGATTGGCGCATCGGTCTCGACAGCGTTCGCCGCCGCGTCGGTGAAAGTTTTGCTTTACAAGGCAATGTCGATCCCGGCGTGCTACTGTCCACACCGGAGGCGGTCGGCCAAAGCGCTCGCGAAGCGATGGAAGCGGCTGGACCTAGGGGTCACATTCTCAATCTGGGCCACGGCATTTTGCCTGCAACGCCGCTTGCGTGCGCGCAAGCCTTCGTAGAAGCGCCGCGGCGCGTGACGGTGGGGAGCTAGAGAGCTCGATGTTAGACAGCCCGCGCGCAACAGAGCTAAGGACGGGACGGCAAAAAGAAGCCGTGGTGCTCACCCAAGTCGGCGGCCCTGACGATCTTGCGGCGGTCAAACCATATTTGCAAAGCTTCTTTTCCGACCCGGACCTCATTCGTTTACCCCGCTGGATGAAGCCGCTGCAGAGTCTGTTCGCGTGGGCGCTGGCCTCAGCGCGCGCACCGTACAGCCGCGGGTTGTATGCGTCCATCGGCGGCGGCTCGCCCATTCGACAGCAAACCGAAGCCCAGGCGCGCGCACTCGAGTGGGAGCTTCGCCGGCGCGGGCACCCGTTGCCGGTGTTTGTATCGATGCGCCACTCCCAGCCCAATTCGCTGAGCGCGATGCGCGCCGCGCAGGCGGCCGGCATGGAGCATCTCATCGTCATCGGCTTGTTTCCGCAATACTCGTTCAGCACCACGCTATCGGGACTGGTGGGCGTAAAAAATGCTTTGCAGGAATTGCGCTATCAACCGGTGCTCAGTGTTATCGAAGAGTACTGCGATGACTCCAAATACGTAGAGGCTGTTGCCGACGTGACCAAGCGTGCGCTCGCGGCCTTCCAGCAGCCCGCCGCCGAGGTGCATCTGGTGTTTTCCGCTCATGGGCTGCCCGTTTCGTACATCGAAGGCGGCGATCCGTACTACGATCACGTCAAGCGCAGCGTAGCGGCGGTCAGCGCTCGGCTGCAGCATCCCGGTCCGGTGCACATGTCCTTTCAAAGCCGACTCGGACCGCAGAAGTGGCTTGAGCCCGCATCGGACAAACTCATCGACGAACTCGGGAAAGAGGGCGCGAAGGCGATCTGTATGGTGCCAATCGCGTTTGTGTCGGAGCATGTCGAGACGCTCAACGAAATCGACATTCAGTATGCTGCGATAGCGCAGCGCGCCGGAATCGTTGAGTTTCGCAGAGCCTGCGCGGTGAAATGTCATCCGCTTTTCATTCAGGCGTTAGCCGATCAAGTTGAAAAGGCGATCGGCGCTCGTGCCTGACAGATTCCAGCCGCTGGATGTTGCCGTGGTCGGCGGCGGTATCTCCGGGCTCGCATGTGCGTTCTGGCTCAAACAGCGCGGCCATTCATTATTGCTCCTCGAAGCGACTCCTCACGTCGGCGGTTGTATACAATCGCTGCGCACCGGCTCGTATATCGCCGATGGCGGACCGCAAAGCTTTCTGGCATCGCCGGATTTACTCGAACTCATTCACGAATCGAAGGTCGACGAGTTCATGGAGCGCGCTGATCCGCAAGCGGCGCGTCCATACCTGTTTCACAACGGACGGCTCGTCACGGTTCCACATCAGCCGAAAGAATTGTTAGCCACGCCGTTGCTTTCTTTCGCTGCTAAGCTGCGCTTGTTCGACGAACTGTTCATGGCGAAGCGCAGCGCGCAAAGCGATGAATCGATCGCCTCCTTCGTGCGCAGACATGCCGGCAGCGAAGTGCTCGAATCGGTGGTGGATCCGTTTGTGGGCGGCATTTTTGCGGGCGATACGACCAAGCTCTCAATGGCAAGCGTCTTCCCGGCTGCGGTCGAGCTAGAGCGACAGCATGGTAGCGTCATCAAGGGCGCACTCGCGAGGATGCGCAGGGCGAGGCGTGCTGCCTCGGAACGCGCGAGCCCGAACCCTGGCGCCGATCCGTCATCCGAGCAATCTCAATCTCAGCGCAGAGCCACGATTGGGTTCCGAGGCGGCAACGACGTGCTGCCCAAAGTTCTGGCCCACCATCTTGGCACCGACGTGCGCACGAACATGCCCGTGAAGGCTATCTGGCAACGCGGCGAATGGCTCGAATTGCTCTTGGATGACCCGTCGCAGACTCGCATCGTCGCTCGCGCCATCGTGCTCGCGACCCCGGCCGCGGCTGCCGGCAGCTTGCTCAAAATATTCAGCCCGCAGCTGTCCGCACAATTGAGCGCCATTGGGTCTCCTCCGGTAGTACAGATAGCGCTCGCATATCCGCGCGACCAAATTGGTGTGGAGCTGGCCGGCTTCGGGTTTCTCGCCTCGCGCAAAGAGAAGCTGCGCATGTTGGGCTGCGTTTTCAATTCGGCGATGTTTTCCGACCGCTCCCCAAAAGATCAAGTGCTTTTCACTGCGTTCTTAGGCGGAGCAACCGATCCGCAAATCTACGATCTCAATGATGCCGACCTCGCACGCTTAGCGCACGCTGATCTGCAGCGTGTGCTCAAAATCCGCACGGCGATGCCAAGCGTGATCGCGGGCTTTCGCTGGCCGCAAGCGATTCCGCAGTACAACCTCGGGCACAGCGAAAGAGTGCAAGCGATCGAAAGAGGCGTTGCGGATATTCCGCACCTCTACGTGTGCGGAAACTACTTGCACGGTCCATCAGTGCCGGATTGCATCAAGCTTGCAAAGTCGGTCGCGAGTTCGGTGTCCGCGGCGCTTGCAAAGCCGCTGGTTTCGGCTGCTTCGAGCGCTCCCTGACAGCATCATAAACGGCGGGTAAGCATGGCGACCTTTCCGAAACGCACCAATTCTTCTTGAGAGGCGGCTGGTAGATGAACATCGGCGTTCTTGGTACGGGCGACGTCGGAAAAAAGCTCGGCACGGGCTTCATATCGATTGGCCACCATGTGATGCTTGGATCGCGTGATCCCGACAACGAAAAAGTCAAGTCATGGATCGCTGCCAACGGCAAGAACGCTTCCGGCGGCACGTTTGCAGACGCTGCAAAGTTCGGCGAAGTGATCGTGCTTGCCACGCTTTGGAGCGGCACGGAAAACGCACTCCGGCTCGCCGGTCCGGAAAATTTCAAAGGCAAGACGGTCATTGATGCAACCAACCCGCTCGTTTTTAAAGAGAACCCTCCGCCGGCGTTGGCGCTGGGTCATACCGATTCAGGCGGAGAACAAGTGCAGCGCTGGCTTCCCGGTGCAAACGTCGTCAAGGCATTTAACATCGTGGGCAATGCTCTTTTCATTCACCCGCAATTCGGCGAGTGCGGCCCTCCGGATATGTTCTATTGCGGTAATAGTAATGACGCCAAAAAGCAGGTTGCCGGATTTTTAAAACAATTCGGTTGGGCTGACGTCGACATAGGCGGCATCGAGGGCGCTCGGCTTCTCGAGCCGATGTGCATCCTCTGGGTGTTGTATGCACTGCGCGCGAGTAGCTGGGATCACGCGTTCAAGCTGCTGCGCAAGTCGTGAAATGAAGCCCGGACTGTCCAGCAGTATGTTGCACAGTTAACGCCCCGCACGTGAACAAGGCTCGGTTCGAAGCCTTTTCCGATGGCGTGTTCGCGTTCGCGATCACATTGCTCATCCTTGGTATCGTGCCGCCGGTCTTCAAGAATTTGCCAGCCAGCGAATTCGAGCTGAGGAACGGCCTGCTACATCTATGGCCGAACCTGATCGCCTATCTGCTGAGTTTTTCGGTCATCGGAATCATGTGGCAGAACCATCATGCGCTCTTCCGTTTAGTAGAACGGGTCGATCGCATGACCGTCTTCTTGAATCTGGGCCTGCTCGTCGTGACGGTGTTCATTCCTTTTGCCACGTCGATACTTGGCGCGTATCCGACCATGCGCTCGTCCACATTTCTTTACGGGTTGACGTTGACGTGCTCCGGGTCCATGTACAATTTGCTGATCACGCATTTAGCGCGCAGCCGGGCATTCGCCAAGAACGTGACCGCAGCGACTATCCGTCAAACGATGATCGCCTACCGCGTGGGCTGGGCGATATACGGGGCAGCGACCCTCATTTCGCTTATCGCGCCAAGACTGAGTTTCGCGCTCTACCTTGTCGTGGTCGCCTACTACTTGTTTCCGCGAGGCGCCGACACGGATCTGGCAAACGAGACCTGAGATTAAATCGTGCGGCTTACGGCGGCAGGCCAGAATCTCGGCGCCGTCCAAGAATCGCACCGGTCAGAATGTCGCAAAAAGTATTCCCCGATAGCTCAGCTGGTAGAGCGTCTGACTGTTAATCAGAATGTCCCTGGTTCGAGTCCAGGTCGGGGAGCCACTAAGAACCTCATGAAATGAAGACGTTTTGTCGGAATTCATGGGGTTCTGTATTTCCGCCGAAGACCGCCAAAAACCGCAGTTTTCCGCCCCCAAACCTGGAGTAAACGTGTAGTGAAATCGTGTTCGCCGTCACACTAACAGCAAAGTGGCCCAGGGCGCGGAGATCATCTTGATGTCGTTGCCGGCCTCCTGGGAAAGCGAGGCTTAACTATATCGCGAGCGACCGCAAGAGCGTTGAAAAATGGACTCGCAGAATGCACGCTATTTATGTTTCTCGCCGCCGCCTCCTAAAAGACGATGGCCTAGGCGTTGCTCGATAATAGGGTAAAGGTCGGTAGCAAAACGACCGACCACACAGGGGTAACTGCTTTCCGCCCGAGGTGTTTATCTTGCGTGCAGCCTTTCCGTGTCTAGTATTTATTGGGATCCTGATCGCAGGCTGTGGCGGAGGCGGGTTATCGAGCGGCTCGTTGGCACCTCCGACGAAGGCACCAACATCGGGTGCGTCGCCTCCGCTGTGTCCGGCACCACCGGCAAACACCTTCCCGCTGGCGGTTGCGAACAACACCGGCATAGGGTCGAAACTTTTGGTGTATCTGTGGGGCCACCCGGCCGGAAGCAGCAACTGGGTCTATCTCACGGATCCGATAATCGGCGCCACCGCGACGATACCACCAGCGGGTTCGCCGATACCCTCCGTCACGATGCCGCCAAGCGGTTGCGTGAATCTCCCGCAACTCTCATCCGCGCGCCTCTACTTTTACTTCCAGACAGATAGCACGGGGGCGAGTGCGATTCAATCCAACGGCCCGACCGGCGGTGTCAATCCGCCGAATGCCCAAAATTCAGCGTTCGCAGGCGACATTCATAACGTCTGGGACTACCTGGAATATACGTGGACCCCAGGCACTTCCATGACGCTTGACGTGACGGCTGTTGATGGCGTTGGAATTCCTTCGCAGTTCTGGTTAAGCAATGTAGCTACTGCTCTAACCAGTGCTTATGGCTTGCCGCCGACTGGGCTCTCGACGTCCATTGGCCAACTCCAGGCATTGGGTACCCCGTGGACGGGGCTAATCCAGCAAACGCAGACCACGGGGATGGGCGCCACCTGGTCCCGCATCGTCGCGCCAGGAAAGGCAATTGGGGCAAACACGGTTTCTTTTGATTCGTCGTACTATAGCGGCACAATTGCAGCGCTTTGGGGACCGACGTCGCCGTACACGGGCTCGAACTACCTGCACTTGGCATACCCGCAGTTTCCCGACGCATACGGAGTCGTGCAAAGTAACGCGTTCAACTTCTATTCGTCAACAAGTCCGAGCCCGGGCGCGACGCCGATGGCGAGCATTCCGTATCCCCAGACCATTGACGTTTTCGGCAACGCGGGCGCTTTTGCGGCAAACGCTACAGGCCCGTACAGCCTCGTTATCGGACGAGCGCTATCGGTAAACATCGATCGCGGCACGCTTCCTCTCCCGAGTCCGCTGCCGGCCAACTGGCCAACGGGGATACAGCCGTTCTGTGGCCTGAGTGATTGGAAAGTCTTTTACCGCGGCTACCTCAACGGCGCTTCAGTTAGCAGCAGTACCGTGATGAACTGGTACTCAGCGATCGTCCACAAGAATGCAGCGGCGCCCACAGCGGGGCTGCCGGGACTTCTGTACGGTTTCCCCGATGACGATGAGTGCAGCAATCCGAGCAACCCTGCCGTTGGTTTGTACGCGGCCGTCGCAACCGAGCCGTACATTCCCGGCTATCAGTGGAATGTAACTTTGAATCGGTTCTAAGTCGATCTCTAGCAACGCCGCAGTTGCAATTACAGACTAAGCCAATAGTGGTGCAGCCCAACTAGCAACTCCTGAGGAAAAAAACCATACAGTAGTTTGGAATTCACCGTGCTTTAGTCTGCAGGCAATAACGAACAAGGCGCTTACGGCATTGGACCAAGCGAGTTCTAATTGAGCATTCAGACCGTGGCGAGCGGCAAGCTGTCGGCGCTTTTGAATCCGACCAAAAAAGACGCGTAGCGATTCTGATCAGAAGGTAGCTTCAATCAAGAGCATAGAAGCGAGCCGCGTGGACAAAAAAACGAAAGCAAAAAAGAAAAAGAAACCCATCAAGAAATTGAAAAAGAAAAGTGGTTCCTCAGCCTCCGAGAAGCTGGGTGGGCCGCAGTTTTCGCCCTGGGCTTGGCCCTTCAGCCCGGAGTAAGGCAGACGGGGTTTCACTTGGTCTGGTTACGCCGCGCGCTTCGACGCCTGATTGAGCGCGAGGTTCTCCCGCGCGAAGCCACACGAAAAGCAAGAAGAAGAATGCTGAAAATGAGGCGATCAGCTCCATAGCTCTGTCCTAAAACGGGCAGCCCGTGTTCGCCATGGTAGCGACCAGGATGGGAGCGACCCGCCCGCAAGCTTGACGAATCCCGCGCGAGGAGTGAATGTCAAGCAAGGATGCGGCCGTGCACGGCATCGCATCGAACGGGCCGACTGTTCGATTGAGGATGCGCCGTCCAGGCCTGCGGGAGCGCATGAAGCGGATCGAACGAGTCAAGCTATTCCCAACGGCCTCGCAGGGCGCGCGTCTGCAGGCATGTTTGGGCGTGTGTCGTGAGCTGTACAATGCGGCACTACAACAACGGCGCGATGCTTGGCGATCGCGTCGTCTGCGCATCGATAACAAACGACAGTACGCAGAATTAACTGAGCTGCGCGCAGCGGATCCTCGGGTGGCTAGTATTTATCGCGAGCTGCAAGACGCGGCGTTGCACAAGCTTGATCTGGCTTTTCGTGCATTCTTTAGGCGCTGCAAGAAGGGAGAAGCACCGGGTTTTCCTCGCTTCCGCGCAGCGCGCCGTTATCGCAGCCTAGAATTTTCGCACGGCAACCGAGCGCTGAAGTTCAATGGCGCCCAGACCAAGGTCAAAGGTGCCCGGCGTCGGCAGCGTGCGCCTGCGACGCGGCCGTGCCGTTCCCGGATTTGGCCGAGCGATGCTGGTGTATTCTCCGCGCGGCTGGTACGTGTTGTTCGAATGCGAGCGCGCAGCCGGTCCATTACCCGCAACGGGGAAGGTGGTCGGCGTCGACGTGGGCGTTGCGGCCTTTTACGCGACCTCGGATGGTCACATCGAACCCAATCTGCGCCTGGGCAGAGAACGTGCGGCTCAGGTAGCTCGCTTGCAGCGGATCATCGCCAAACGCCTCCGCGGTGGTGCTGGCCGGCGTCGGGCGGTGCAAGCATGTGCCCGAGCACAAGATCGGCTGCGCTGGGCGCGGCGCGACTGGCACCACAAGCAAGCGCGTAAACTTGTCGTGTGTTATGATGCGATCGCCTTTGAAAAGCTGCGAATACGTTCGATGACGAGGTCGGCGAAAGGCAGCCTGCAAGCACCCGGTAAGAATGTCAGGCAGAAGTCTGGTCTGAATCGAGCGATCCTCGATGCTGGCTGGTCACAATTTGCGAATATGGTGGTCGACAAAGCGGCAGAAGCTGGTCGACAGATTGTATTTGTGAATGCCAAGTACACGTCGCAAACGTGTTCTAAGTGCGGCTGCGTTGATGCCGCTAATCG
>Ga0209220_1000007_pt1:72500-143872 | contig 143872 bp, 135 predicted proteins | sample BlaSpr_A8_OM3_M3_FD_187984 | JGI IMG/M metagenome (GOLD analysis project Ga0209220, IMG submission 187984) | Forest soil microbial communities from Thunder Bay, Ontario, Canada - Black Spruce, Ontario site 2_A8_OM3_M3 (SPAdes) (version 2) | ecosystem: Environmental > Terrestrial >... | reverse complement strand
TGGCGCCGGGACACATCGGCTCCTGGCATTTCAACATGATCCACGCCATCCGCTTGGGTTCTTCGCAAGTCGACGTCATCGCATGTCTGGTGGTGCTGGCCATCAGCATTCTGCTGGCGATCGGCATCAAAGAATCTGCCGGCACAAATGCGGTCTTCGTCGGCCTCCAGGTGTTCGCGTTTTTGCTGTTCATCGTGGGCTGCTGGTCGGCGATCAACGGCAAGAACCTGCACCCATTCGCACCCTTCGGCTTTCACGGTATCGTGCGCAGCGCGGCGCTCGTGTTCTTTGCGTATATCGGCTTCGATACCGTGACGGTGGCATCGGAAGAGTCGCGCAATCCGCAGCGGGATATTCCGATCGCGGTTATCGGCTCTCTGATCATCGGCGGAATCCTGTACATGACGATCGCCTACATAACCGTCGGCGTTGTGCCTTGGCAGCAGATCCAGAGCAACTCCGCGCTGAGCCAAGCAGCTCGGATGGCCCACAACAATCCCTGGTTTTACAATTTCGTCACCCTGGGCGCGATCGCCGGAAATATTTCCGTCATGCTGACCTCGCTGCTGGGGCAGTCGCGCATCTTCTACGTGATGGCGCGCGATGGATTGTTGCCGCCCGTGGTAGCGCGAGTGCACCCGCGGTTTCGCACGCCGGCGCGCATGACGATCATAACCGGCGTCATCGTAGGAGTTTTGGCTGCAGTGGTGCCGCTCGACAAGCTCTTGGAGCTCGTCAACATCGGCACGCTATCGGCTTTTTCGATCGTCTGTCTGGGCGTGTTCATCTTGCGTTACACCCAGCCGCATGCGTCGCGGCCGTTCAAAGCGCCGCTGGGACCGGTCATGGCGATGTGCGGCCTTGCGAGTTGCTTATATCTGACCCTTCAGGGTTTGGCTCTCGCAACGTGGATCCGGTTCATCGTGTGGTTTGCCGTGGGAGCGGTGATTTATTTCGCCTACGGTTATCGCCATAGTTTCTTGGCGAAAGCCCACGCGGAGACCGAGATCCCACATTTCCCGGGAGTCCCCCCGCAAGAACCCGAGTTTATTGAGTAGCCAGACGCGCCTCTTCGACGCTTTCATAAAGCGGTAAAGCCAGATCCATGTTCGCGGTCCGTAAGATACGGCCGGGAGGACTCTCCCGCGGCGCAACCACGAGCAGCTGGCGCCGGTTGGTGTGCAGCCGTTTGCTAAACTCAACCAACGCTTCCAGCGCATGGCTGTCAAAGTAAGAAACGCGTTCGAACGAGACGATCACGGAAAAGCCGTCCGGCAGAGTCGCATCGCGCACAAACGCCCGGAAGTCATCGATGTTGGCAACATCCAGCTCGCCCGTCACTTCGATGACCGGGATGCCGTTAAACTCGCGAAACTGAAACGTTGCTTGATCGGTCATTCACATACTCCGTGAGTGGCATGGTGAGCCGCACCAGTGTTCCTTTTTCGTTTGTTTCGATAGTGACTTCGTCCATGAGCGAGCGCATCAGCTTGAGCCCCCGCCCGCGGCCGCTATCCTGGGCCGGCCGCCAAATCCCACGGTCCTGAATTTCCACCACGATCTTATCGCCGTCGCGATGCGCGTGCACGCAGACGGTCCCATCTTTAATGCCGTAAGCATGCTCGATGGCATTGCTAATGGCTTCACCGCTGGCCACCAGGAGGTCGAACAGGCGCGAGTCGCTGAGGCCAACGCTCAGCGCCAGCCGGCGCAGAGCCTGGCGGATCACACGCGCGCTCGCAGGCGTAGCGTCGGTGGTCACGTTCACTTCTTCGAGCGGATGGGCCGAAACCGAGACGGTCAACACCGCAACGTCATCATTCGGTACGCCGAAGATGACTCTGCGCAAGATAGCGAGAGCCGGGTCCGGCGTTTCCGCGTTTCCCTCGGCCTGAACGGCGTCGGCGAGAATACTCTCTCCGTTGATGATGTTGCGCTCGTACTCGATCAACCCGTCGGTGTAGAATGTGAGCAGCGCCCCGGCCCGCAGCTGCGTTGACTCTTCTGTATAATGATTGTCTGCGAACAATCCCAAAGGCAGCCCGCGAGCCACGAGCTTGTGCACTGATTCACCAGGGTACGTAAGCAACGGCGGCGGATGACCCGCATTGGCAAAAACGAACTTCAGCGTGACCGGATCCAAGCAGCCAAAGGTAGCCGTCACCATGCCGGTCGCTTCGTGCAACAAAAGTTTGTTGACTCGCTCGAGCACCTCATGCGGTGGTGAGCCTTCGAGCGCGGCGGCGCGCAACGCCTGACGCGCAGCAGCCATGGAAACCGCCGCCCGCAAGCCCTTGCCTGCGACGTCGCCGATGGAGATCGCGAGCTTGCCGTCGGGCAGTTGAAACGCGTCGTACCAATCGCCGCCGATTTCGGATTCGCTTGCACCGGGCAGATACGTGGCCCGCAACCTCACGCCGGGCAGCTGCGGCAGCGATGTGGGCAAGGAAGCGCGTTGTAAAGTGTCGGCGACGCGCTGCTCGCGAGCGTACATGCGCGCGTTGTCATAGGCAAGTGCGGCACGCCGCGCCAGCAGCTCCATGAAAGCCAGGTCGTCTTTCCCATAGCGGCGCCCGGATTCGGCTGTCACAAAACTAATCGCGCCAAGAATTCGATCGCGCGCGATGAGCGGCACGATCGTCACCGACTTCATGCCGAGTTCACGCAACAGCCAGAGCTGCCGATCATCGATCGCCGCTTGGACGAGCAATTCGTCCGGAATGTCCTCATAGAGTTCTGATTCGCCCGTGCGCAGCACTTTGCGCAAGCCCCGGGTCTCATCGGCATTTTGCGGATATGCGCGTAATTCGCGCGCGATATCTGTTTTCGAAGCGTCGGAATGCAATACCGCAAGCGAACGGATTTCACCGTCGTCTTGCAGCACGTCGACGCCGCACCAGTCTGCTAGGCGCGGAACGGCCAGATGCGCGATTCTTTCAAGTGTGGTCGACGGATCGAGGGAGAGCGAGAGAATGCGACCGGCTTCAGCCAGAAAACTCAACTGCTCACGGGAACGTGCGCGCTCACTGATATCTAAATTAATACCGGTCCAGCCGGCGAGATTTCCCTTCTCATCCTCGATGCGACGGCCGCGGCACAGTATCGTGTACATTTGGTTGTCAGCGCCGACGATGCGGTACTCGTCTTCCCAAATCTCTCCCCAATCCGCGCGATTTCTCCACGCTTCGGCGATGCGCTGCGAGTCTTCAGGCAAAACGCGCTCCATCCAGCCGCCCTTGGCCGTTTCCACAATCGTCATGCCCACCAACCCCAAGAATGAGTCGCTCATATACGTGACGTGGCCATCGGCGTCGCAGTGCCATATGCCAAACGGAATGGATTCGCCGACGGCACGATAGCGAGCATCCGCTTCAGCCAGCTCGGCTCGCGTCTGCGTTAGCTCGTAGCTTTGCAAACGCGTCCTATTTTCGTTCAGGGCCGCGCTTTGCCGGCGAATGAATTCCAACAAGATCGCGACGAGAAGATACGCAATGAGGAGCGGCACAACGTCGCCAACGACATGGCCGTCGACTTTCCCCCGGCGTGCCAGCTCCTCAGCCGCGCCGAACACAAAAGCGGTCGCGCCCGCCGTCGCAACACCGACAACAAAACCGCCGACAGCTTGCGTGACGACCACCACGAGTGTCGCGATCGGCGCTAAGAAGAGTGCGGGAAGCCGGTACTCGAGATAGGCCAACAACAGGCTGGCGACAGCAGCCAGTGCGAAAATCAGCATACGCTGCGACCGCGAATATCTCGCGCTCAAGAAGCCCGTGTCTAGTCGGAACGGGAAGTTCGACATAGCCCTCGCTCTGGTGGCCGCTGTACGTGCTTTCTTACGCTTTTGTATGCGCCGGCGTTTTAGTCCTACGGCTTTCTTGGGCCGATGCCCAAAGCAAGCACGCGTCCGCCAGGCCCTCTCCGCCGACCGGCCTATAGCCGCCTCATGGGATTGCAAGAACGTGCGGCAAATGTGCCCGTATGGATATGCACGCTGGGTTTACGATCTCCCCGGCCACGCCGGCCGACGCCGATATGATTGCCCCGCTCTTCGACGACTATCGCCAATTTTACAAGCAGCCGTCCGATCTTGTTAAAGCGCGAGCGTTTATTCGCGAACGGCTGCGTAGCGGTGAATCGAACATTCTGCTAGCGCGTGAGGTCTCGCCGGAGCGCGGCGCCGTCGGGTTCACCCAGCTCTATCCGCTTTTTTCTTCGACGCAGATGCGCCGCGCGTGGGTTCTGAATGACTTGTTCGTCGTGCCTGCGTGGCGCCGGCGCGGCGTCGGCCGGGCCTTATTGTTGGCAGCACGAGAATTTGCCGTCAGTTCGAACGCTGCCGAGATGTCCTTGGAGACCGCAGCAGACAATCACATCGCGCAGGCTGCCTACGAGCAGCTGGGCTGGAAAAAAGAATCGGTCTTTCTGAAATACAACCTGCCGTTGCCTTAGGCGGACGGAGTCACACCAAGCGCTGCCACCGTGTTGCGCATCCTTGAAACGGTGTCCGCGTCGGCGAATTGTTCCTTGATACGTAGGACCTCGGGTAGAACCGACTTAAACGCGTCCACGAGCTTGGGATCGAACTGGCTGCCACGGCAGTTCATGATCTCGGTGAGCGCTTTGGTCGTGTCGAAGGCGGGCTTGTAAGGCCGCTGCGAGGTCAGCACATCGAACGTGTCGGCCAAAGCGCAGATGCGCCCGGCCAGCGGGATCTCCTCGCCCTTCAAACCTTTTGGATAGCCCGTTCCGTCGAAGCGCTCGTGATGCGTCAGTGCAATGGTGGCGGCGGTATTCAAGAGAGTGGACGCTTCGTCTTTGAGCAGATCGTAGCCCACCAGCGTATGCTGCTTCATCGTCTCGAATTCGAGCGTGGTGAGCTTGCCTCGTTTCAGCAGGATATAGTCGGGGATGGCGACGTTGCCGACATCGTGCAACGGCGATCCAGCAAAAATCGACTCGATGACATTGGGCCGCAGATTCTGGGTCAGCGCGATCAAGCGCGCGTACTGGCTGACGCGGACCGGGTGCAAGGCGCTCTCGGGATCGCGGTATTCGGCGATGCGCGCTAAGCGATAAATAATTTTTCGCTCGCGTTCGATGAGCTCGGCCGTAGCGCGTTTGACTTGAGCAGCCAGCCAATCCGCGGTTTCCGATTCCTGTTTGTAACGCTCCGTGCGCGCCGCGATATTGCGGATGCGGGTCTGCAGTTCTGACATATCGACCGGTGTTGAAACAAAGTCGATTGCGCCGAGGGCGAACGCTTCACGCCGGATGGGCTTGGCGTCCGCGGGTCCGATCATCAACGCTGGCACTTCGCGAGACGGCTTCATGTCGCGCACGCGCCGCATCAGTTCGAGCCCGCTCATGCCTGGTAACGAATGATTGATGACGAGCATGTCTGGCACGCCGCCGGCTGTGCACCATTCGAGTGCTTCTTCGGCGCTCGAAAATGGAATCGTTTCACAGTCCTCGACACCGCTCATCATCGATTGGTAATTCTTACGGTCAGCGTCGACGCCGTCGATGATCAAAACCTTCATTACCCAGGACCTCCATTGCGAACCGTACCGCAAAAAGCTGTACTCGTGCAGTCGGGTCCCCTCATTAGGATGTTCGGCCTGCCCTCTGAGCGGACCGCGCGGGCTGGGGTGGGTGTGACGGGGACCACGACCGCCGCCTACAGTGCCCAGCGCTTCATATGTCCGGCTTTTCAGCCGTTCTTACGAATATGAAGATTCGCATCACTATGAACGGCAAGGCGATAGGCGCGCAAGAGGCTGCGCGCGATCTGCTTCACCCGGATAAACTTGCGGAAAGAATGCTGCAGCAGAAGACCGCCGGCGTCGTGTGTGACGAGCATCCAATTCAATGCCGTCACTTGCACGTCAAAGTCGCGAGCGGCAAAGTAGAGCTGGAAGGCATTTGTTGTGAGGCATTCCGGCAGAAAATCTTAGCCGCGATGCAAGCGGTAGCTTAAGCGCTCAAGGGAAGGGCGTGGGTGAACCCGCACGTCCAAATAAGAAAAAGGCGCGGGTGAACCGCGCCTTCACATTGTCAGCTTGGTCTAGTGCGCTTTTGGTTGCGGGGATGGATGCGCCCGCAGACGATCGATCATCGCTTGGGTGGGCAGACGAACCGCTTGCGCAAGACGCAGCGCTTTCAAGATCCTGATCGTATACCACGATACGTCAAATTCGTACCACTTCAATCCATGCCGAGCAGAAAACGGAAATGCGTGATGATTGTTGTGCCAACCCTCGCCCCACGTCAGTATTCCCACCCACCAGCAATTGGTAGACTTGTCGCCCGTGCGGTAGGTCTGGTAACCAAAACGGTGCGCTGCGCTATTCACAAACCATGTGATGTGATAAACAGCCACTAAGCGGACGAGTACTCCCCAGATGACCCAGGGCAAGCCGCCGGCGAAAAAGAGCCCGACCGCAAGAAGCACTTGTAGCGCCAGCGAGTACTTATCGAGAAAACGGTAAACCGGATCTTTCCACAGATCGGGGGCGTAGCGTTGCTCTTCAGCGGGACTCGGGCGCGCCTCGTTCGGGCGATAAAGCCAGTCGATGTGCGTCCAGATCAAGCCGCGATGCGCATCGTGCGGATCGCCTTCTTTATCGGTGTAGGCGTGGTGAATACGATGGGTGGCGACCCAGGTTATTGGTCCGCCCTGAAGCGCGAGAGTACCGAGGAAGGCGGTGAGATACTCGAGCGGTTTCAAAAGTTTGAGACTGCGATGCGTCAGCGTACGATGAAAGCACAGCGAGATGCCAACGGCACCGGTGAGATACCACAGGACGAACATCACCGCCAGTGCGGACCAGGAGAAAAACCCCGGCCACAGTGCTGCGAGCGCACCGACGTGGATGAGGATAAGCCCGATGCGCGTACCCCAAAGGACTGAATGACGGGTTTCCGAGTCTTCGGAGGTGGTGATGTTCCTGGCGGACGTTGCCACGTATACCTCTTCACTAGCAGTTAGCAAATACGTCTTGAGATTAATATGTTTCTCAAAGTGCCGCAACAACCATTCCGCGAGTGTTGCGGCTGGTTGGCTTCTCTAAAAAATAGGTTCTCTTCTAGGTTCTCTTCAATGATCGATTTCGTACATAGAAATGATCGATTTCGCACATAAGGAGTGAGCTGGTGCCCGCTTAGTCTGGCGCTCTGCTCATGTCGTCACTTAGCAGCTCTCTACCCTATCTAATCGTCATAACTGGCCATTGTTCTAGGGCGTCTTCTCGCAAACGGCACTGGGACAGGACGCATCGAGCTTCTTCATTGATATCTGACTTTGTGAGGTCGGACCTTCGTCGAGGTCCGCATGGTCCAGAATGGGCATGAGTTCGCAGGCTTCTAACTTTACCACGCCAACGCTGCGCAAGCTCACACGTGCGGAGGGAGTTTATCAATGGACCAGTACAATCACAATGCTCTGCCATATTTTTCTGGCGTGTTCATCATTATCTGGCTCGTGTTTTTCCTTTTCGGGTTGTACTTGAATTGGCGTATCGCTGAGAAATCCGGTTACCCTGGCGCGTACAGTCTTTTGATGTTGATCCCACTCGTGAACATCGTGGTTCTTCTGATCTGGGTTTTTTCAGAATGGCCGGTGGAGATTCAAGCGCGGCGTGCGTCCGGAGGAACTGTAATTCCGCGCTAAATCTTGGAGCTGGCTGTCACGCGCCATTCACGTTGCCGTCATCCCTGTTTGCTATGCTGGTTCGAGGGGGAAAGAGAAACGCATGGCGGCAACGAGACGTGACATTTTCGCGCCCTCTTTTTGGCTTGTCCTGGTGTTGGTGCTCGCAGGCGGGTTCAGCTCGTGCTCAGGTGGTGCGCTCCCGCAACCAAATCCCTCTTCACCACCGGGCCACGGCAAGATTCGTCACGTCATCATCGTCTTCCAAGAGAATCGCACACCGGACAATTTGTTTCACGGGCTGCCGGGTGCCGACATCGCCACTAGCGGAGTCAATTCGCGCGGCAACACCGTTCCGCTCATTCCGGTTGACATGGCCGCTCCTTACGATATCGACCACACCCATGCGGCCTTCCTTACTTCTTACAACGGCGGTGGAATGAATGGCTGGGATAAAGTCCGTTTAGTTTGCCTCAGTCGCTCGTGCAACCCACTGACGGCATTTGGGTACGTGCCGCCTTCACAAGTACAACCCTATTTTCACATGGCCGCACAATATACGTTTGCGGATCGCATGTTCCAAACCAATCAGGGCCCCAGTTTCCCGGCGCACCAGTATATCATCGCCGGTACGTCAACCAACGCCGTCGGCAGCGCGCTGCTCGCTGCTGAGAATCCAAACTATGATAGGCACAACGGCTTGAACTGCGATGGCTCTCTCCTGACGAGGGTGGCCATGATCGATCCGTCGGGCAATGAGAATACCCACATGCGGCCCTGCTTTGAGCACCCCACTTTGTCCGATCTGCTCGATGCCAAGGGCGTCTCATGGCGCTACTATGATGCAGTTAACGGCGGCTTATGGTCCGGACCCGACGCAATCGCGCATATCCGCAGGGGCCCTGACTGGATCAACGTCGTCACTCCCCCGACGGCAATCTTGAACGACATAGCTGCCGGCCAGCTGCGCTCCGTCTCGTGGGTCATGCCGACTGCGAAAGCATCGGATCATGCCGGGACGACCGACGGTTCCGGGCCCGCCTGGGTCGCCTCTATCGTCAATGCGGTGGGTAACAGCGCATATTGGAACGATACCGCCATCTTCGTCACGTGGGATGATTGGGGCGGCTGGTACGATCACGTAAAGCCGCAGCTGTACAACTCATACGAGCTCGGTTTCCGTGTGCCGCTGCTCGTGATCTCACCCTACGCCCGGCCTGGATACGTCTCGCACGTGCAGCACGAGTACGGCAGTCTGCTCCATTTCATTGAGGCGACGTTCAACGTGCCTTCGCTTGGCTACAGCGATGCTCGCGCGGACGATCTGTCTGACTGTTTTAATTTCAATCAAACGCCCATCGCATTTCGCAGTATTTTGTCGAACATGCGTGCAGCAGATTTCTTGCGGCAACCGCCTTCGCTCGCTCCGCCAGACACCGATTTTTAGCTTCCGCTTTTGCGAGAGGCTTTGACCGACTGCTGGAACAACTTCGTTTTGTGCCTGCGGTAAGCGTGGTTTATGCAGTCGAACTGAAATGTGTTTCATGCGGCGAGATTCTTGGCGTTGCCCAAGCGCGTTCGATTGTGAAAAACAAAGACGGTGCGATAATTCTCTTTGACGATGCCGACCCGCCTAAAGGTTTGGTACTCGGCATCATCTGCCCGCAAGGCCACAAGACGCTCGTTCCGAAGAATTTTAATTTTGAGCTGTCAGCGCTGACTCCGAAAAATGCTGCCGCGGGGGCATTGGTGGTCGCGACGGGCGGCATTACCATGGCCGGTAAGCCCTTAAAACTGTAGGGTTCGTTGCGAGTCGAGGTACCATTTCAATGAAAGATTCTAGCAGCGCCCCTGACGGGTATCCGCCGAGCAGCCCCGCGTTCGAGTGGCTCATGGGCTTTTTGGTGTTCGCGCTCATCAGCGGCTTGAATCTGGATATCTGGGCTCACAACCACGGCAAGGTGGATGAAAGTTTTTTCACGCCGTGGCACGCGGTCTTATACGGCAGCATGGCGCTCAACGGCATCGCGCTCGGTATCGTGGCGGCGCGCAACGTTTTGCAGAAACACTATCCCTTGCGTCGCAGCTTGCCGGCCGGTTACGGGCTTTCGTTGGTCGGGGTTATCGCGTTTAGCGTGGGCGGCGTTCTTGATTTGATTTGGCATACGCTGTTCGGAATCGAAGAGGACGTCCAAGCGCTGCTCAGTCCCACTCACATCCTGTTGGCAGTTTCGGCGGCATTGATCCTCACTGGGCCTTTGCGCTCTGCGGCTGTGCGTCTCAGCCCTTCAGCTCCGCGCTCGTGGCTGACTCACGGCCCCTTGATCTTATCCATTGCTGCAACCGTGACGTTGCTCGGATTCTTCACGCAGTTCGCCCATCCGTTGTACCAGCAGTTCGGCGCGAAAGACACCCGCCCACCGGTAAACAGTTCGCTGTACATCACCAATCCCGATGGCAGCCTACAGACGCGTTTGATTTTCGAACTGAGCGCAAATGATTGGGGCCCGGCTGTTTCACCCGACCGCAAGCACATCGCCTATAGACGACAAGCTCTTGGAGCAGCCCAAAGCGACATCATCGTCGCCAATGCCGATGGATCAAATCCGGTGCGCATTACGCATTCAGGCAGGCACGACACTCAGCCGGCGTGGTCGCCGGACGGCCGCGAAATCGCTTACATCTCCGCGCCCGCAGCGACTGCGGGTGACTACATGATGCGGGTGGTTCCCGCTTCAGCCGGAGGCGAATCAAAGACTCTCGTTTCGGGTGTCGCGACGCTGAACGGCCCTGCCTGGTCGCCCGATGGCACAACGATCATGTTCGGATCGCGCCGAGGGCAGCGCGAATGGGTCGCGAGCGTGCCTATGTCGGGTGGCAGCGTCACCTGGCTTGAGGCGGGAGCGGACGGCAGCTGGCCGGCATGGCGGCCGGACGGCAAAGCCATCGCGTTCGTTCGCGATCAAAGCTCTGACGATGCCGCGATCGTCGTGATGGACGCGGCGGGCAGCCGCGCGCGCCGGATCTCGCATTCAGGTATGGGCGCTTCCTATCCGGCCTGGTCAGCGGACGGCAGTAAGATCGTGTTCACGTCTGCTCGCGGCGGAGCGCAACAATTGTACGTGATGAATGCGGACGGCTCGGCCGTGACCGATGCCAGCCGCGACGGCGGCCTGCAGGCGGACCGGCCGGCGTGGCTCTCCGCGAATCGCATCCTGTTTGCAGGCGCGGGAAACACCCGTTACGAGAGCACGCAAAATCAGTCGCTGGGCATCGGCAGCTTTCTGTTGCAAACGATCGTGCTCATGGGACTTGTGTTGCTGCTCGTACGGCGCTGGCGCGTGCCCGTCGGCGCGCTCACCGTTATCTTGACGCTCTATGGATTTGCAATGGCGGTGACCAGCGATGAGCTTATGCTCCTGCCGTGGATCTTTGCGACCGGCGTCGTCGCCGATGCCGCGCTCCTCATGCTCGGTGCGCGCGTGTCCGATGGCGTGGCGTTCTATGCGTTTGCATTCACACTGCCCGCGTTGTACGCGGCGCTCTATGAAATCGCAGTGGCGCACTCATCCGGAATCGGCTGGCCTCCAAACTTGATTCTGGGGACTCCGATCGTGTGCGGGATCGCGGGATTGCTGCTAGCTTATGCGTTTCGACCGCCCTTGGCGACGGCCGCTGAAGCCGGCGGGATATCGTAGAAAGCACAAACGGAACATCGATTCATTCCGTTCAATTAGCGTGTCCGTGTTCAGAAAACTCGTGATGGTCTTGGCACTGTCTCTCGTCCTGATCGCCGGATTGAGTCCACGACCCGCGTCGAGCGCACCGACGTGCGACTATTCTTTTATCCTGCGGCAGCCGTCGTTTCAGCTCGTCGCTCCCGAAGAAAGCAGCGTCAACGCCCCGCTGGTGACGCCGCTCGGCATCGCTTCAGAAAACGGCGATTTTAAACCTATTCAATCGATAAAGCTCATTCCGGATAAAGGCAACCCGCTGACCGTCACGGCTAAATTCAAGATGGCGTCGGGAAAAATAGCGACCATGACGATACCTGAACTCAGTCCGTCCACGACCTACGATCTGCTGTTATACGTTCGGACCGTCGGCGCGCCGTCAGGCTGCCCCAGGACTTTGACCGAACACATCGCGCGTTTCACGACCGAGAGCGCTACCTCGTTGGACGCGATCGCATTGCAGCACGCCAAAGCGGCGGCCCCGCCGCAGGGCAAGCCGAACGGCCCGGATATTTTCGAGAACGCTCTCAAAGAGCTGCGTTCGTTAGAATATCCGCCGTATGTCTCTTTTTTGATAACGACACGATCTACGGTGAACGGTAAGGCCTTTGTGGAATCGTTTCGTTCGTCCGTGCGCAGCAGCGACGACTACGTGAGCACGCACTCGGTCCCGGTTGCGAGCACGAATAAGCCGCAATCGCCCTACGGCTGGAACATTAACATTCCGATTCTGAGCCAGCTGTTCCGCAACCGCAAGACCGACAATCACGAAGAGCCGTTCGGCGTGCCGCAGATGTCGCCGCTGTACGCGTTCGGTCTGCGGCCCGCGGCGCCGGCGGAGTTTTCGCGTGTACGCCCGATGCCAACCGCCAGTTCCGATATCAAAACCCTCGGGCGCATTCGCGCGGTCGGGCGCGACTACGACGCGACGCTGCTGGGAACCGAGCCGTATTTCGCACGCTACGTCTATCATCTGAAGCTCACGCCGCTGGGAGATCCGAAGGTTTACCGCATTCGCGAAGCCTGGGTAGACACGCAAGCGTTTGTCATTTGGCATTTGCGCGTCGACGGCATCTTTGAAAACGGGCCCGCTACGACCGTCCCTTGGGATGTCTACTACACGCTCGTCAACGGGCACTTGTTGGTGGCGCTAGAGTCCACGAACGCGACCGTGCATACGGGGGGCTTTTGGTCGGGCACACCGGACACGGATTACTATGGGATCTCCTACCGCTTTTCTGATTTTGTGTTTCCGGAAAACGCGTCTGAGCTGGACTTTTTCAACGAATTGAAAACCGACGCGGTGCAATACTAAGCAGCGCTGGTGAACCTGCGCGCGCAAACGGTTGACTGGGTCGTTGTGCGTGGTGCACAAATAGCTTTTGCGCGCGGCACCCTAAGTAATCAAATCGAATGAATCTGCGTTTTCCGCGCGTTGTGCTAGAGCGCCTCGGCGTCGGCCTAGTCGCCGCCGCACTGCTCTACCCGTTCGCCGGTTTGCTGGCTCCCGTCGGCGCGTGGATGTGGAGCGGCAGCATCGCACGCGCCTCATGGGAGTCGGCGCGCACGTCGCTTTTGCTCACAGGGCTGGCGATGATCGTCGTGGTGATCGTGGGAACGCCGGTCGCGTTGTACGTCGCGCGCTGCGCGAACCGCGAACGGATCTGGTGGGTGGCGGCTTTTCTGCTTTCCATTCTGCTGCCGCCGCTCGCGCTTGGACTGCTCTTTGCGATCGCGTTCGGGCCGCACACGTGGATAGGACGCGCTCTGTTGCAGCTCGGCATCCCAACTTCCAACAGCGCGGCGGCGTTTGTAGCAACGCAAATCTACGTGGGCGCGGGTTATTACCTTTTGGGAAGCATCGCAGCCCTGAGGATGGTGCCGGTTGCTCTGGAACAGCAGGCGGCACTGCTCGGCTCTTCACCTTGGCGCACGTTTTGGGAGGTGACGGTTCCGCTGGCCGGAGCGGGTTTGGCGGCGGCGCTCGGCTTGGCGTGGGTGCGCGCGATCGGCGAATTCGGGGCGGTGATGGTCACCGCGTATTATCCTGCGGGCATGCCTGTGCAACTGTGGACGAATCTGCAAAACTTCGGCTTGCCGGCCGTGTTGCCGTTGCTTGTCATTTTCATCGTGACCACGTTGCCGCTGGTGTGGCTGCTGCAAATCGTCGCACAACGGCGCGGAGAAGCCGATGCTTGACGCGCGTCCGATGCTTGACGCACATATCTTGAAACGGCGCCGCGATTTCACGGTCGAAGCGCGCATTCGGCTGGCAGCCGGCGAAAGCGTGGCGCTCTTCGGAGCATCGGGTGCCGGGAAGAGCACCGTTTTGTCGTGTATCGCCGGCGTCGAACAGCCGGACGGCGGCAGCATACAGCTGGGCAAGAGCACGCTTCACCCGCCGCCGGTTCCGTTGCACCAACGCAGAATCGGCTATCTCACGCAACGATCGTTGCTCTTTCCCCATCTGACTGTCGAGGGGAACGTGCGCTTCGGATTACCTGGAGCAGACAATAACTGGCTGCAAGAAATTCGCGAGCGCTTCGGTTTGGCTGAGATTTGGCGCGCTTCCGCACGCGATATTTCCGGCGGTCAAGCGCAGCGCGTAGCGCTCGCACGAATGGTCGCACCGCGCCCCGCCCTCGTCCTGTTGGACGAGCCATTTGCCGGCCTCGACCGCAGCGTGGCTCGAAGCCTTATCGCTTCACTCCTCGCCTGGCAAAGCGAACACCGCTGCGCGACGATAATCGTCGACCACCAAGAGAACGTCCTGCGTAAGCTGTGCCCGCGCGTGATCGTCATGGAGCGAGGACGTGTGATCCAAGAAGGAGCGTGGAACGAAATCGATCGCTTGCCGGCGTCGACGACGCTCGAGCAACTACTCGCGCCGCTCTAGCGAGCTCGCGGAAGTCGGATCTCGAAGGTCGCGCCGGCACCGGGCTGGCTTTCCACCGTTATCTCGCCGTTCGCCCGCTCCACGGCCCGTTTGACGATCGCCAACCCCAGACCTGAGCCGTCAACGCTCTCCGAAACAGAGCCGCGATAAAAGCGGTCAAAGATTCGTTTTTGTTCTTCCGGCGCGATGCCGGGCCCAAAATCCTGAACGCCAAGCACCACCGTGCCGTTGTTGACGCCGACCCGGACCCTGACCGCTGAGCCAGCAGCGTACTTGAGCGCATTGTCGATGAGATTCGAAATGGCTTCCTGAATTTCGCTTTTGTCAGCGGCGACGAAGGCGTTGGCGCCGGCTTGGACGGTCACGCGCTCGCCGCCGGAAAGCCGGCTAAACGATTCGACCACGCCCGAGGTCAGAGCGCCCAGGTCGAAGTGGTGCATTTCATTGGCGTGCGGCTGATCCAAACGCGCCAACAGGACAAGTTTGTCGATCAAGACGCGCATGCGCCGGCTTTCGGTTGTCATCGCATCGAAGATGCGGCCCTCTGTTTCCGGATCGCGCGTCGCTCCCTTGCGTAGGACTTCGATGAAGCCCATTACCACGGTCAACGGTGTGCGCAACTGATGCCCGGCATCGGCGATGAACTGGCTGATCTGAAGGTCGGCGAGGCGGCGCTGCTCAAAAGCGGCACCCACTTGATCAACGGCACTGTTGTACGCTTGCGTCAACGCGACCATTTCGTCGCGCTTACCAGGGTCGATGATGAAGCGCGACTTGAAATCGCCACTGCCAAAACGTTGCAACGCTGTCGTGACTTCAACCAGCGGGTGCAACGCGCGACGGGTTATTCTGCTAAAGGCAAGCCAGACAATCGCTACGACAAACAGACATACGACGAGCGTCGTCTCCCAAAAACGACGAAGCCGTGCCGCCATACGAGTCGGATCCGGCCCGATCACGACCGTGCCGCCTTGCACCTTGAGCTGTGTGGGAACAGCGCCCAGCAGAGCCAGCAGCGCTGGCACGGTTCCGTTGCCTGTCCGCGCCGGCGGAGGACTGCCGCCTAACAGCCGGCCGCGATCATCGAAGATCGCGGCGTGCATACTACCGCGCGAAAGCTCGCGCGCGATTTTCGGGGCGCCTTGCGCGAGGGTGTGGCCTTGACTGCGCGATATCGCGACGAGGTCGCGCGCTTCATACTGGGCTTGCGCGATCGTCTGGTTGGCGTTGGACGCGATGCTGCCGAAACCAACCAACATGTAGACCGCCCCGACGATGACGGCCAGCCCCACAGCGACCGCCGCATACCACAGGGTCAGCCGATTGGCAAGGGACTGGAACAACCGTTAGGCTCCTCGCAGCGAGTAGCCGACTCCACGAATCGTGTGAATCAGTTTCGCTGCACCACCTCTGTCGATCTTGGCGCGCAAATACGAAATATAGGTTTCGACGGTACCAGGTCCTATCTCGCGATCCGCGCCCCACACGATATCGAGCAGTTGGTCGCGCGTGAAGACACGCCCCGGGTGACGGATGAGCGCACTGAGCAGTTCGTACTCGCGCTGGGATAGTTCGACTCCTTGTCCACCCCGGGTTACCAGACGCGATTCGGTATCGACGACGAGATCGGCGTAGTGCAGCACGAAATTCTTCGCGAGCCGTGGACGTCGCAGCGCCGTTCGCAAACGGGCAACGAGCTCGCCGAGCTCAAAGGGTTTGGCCAGATAATCGTCCGCGCCGGCCGTCAAACCCTCAACCTTGTCGGCCACCTCGCTCTTGGCACTGAGCATCACCACCGGTGCTTCCGTCACTCGCCGGACCATCGGCAAGAGCGCGATGCCGTCGATCTTAGGCATCATGACGTCAAGCACGATGATGTCTGGCTCCCAGTCGCGGACGAGCGCCAACCCCTGGGCCCCATCACCGGCGCTGCGCACCGCGAACCCCTCTTCTGCAAGCCCGATTTCCAACAGAGTACGAATATGGCGCTCGTCGTCAATGACGGCGACGCGCTCGACTTTTTCTTCCATGCTATTACGATAGCGCGACATTCTTACGCAAACCTGGGAACGCGATCTGAAGTCGAATGTGGGGTCGGGGTTAACCCCCGACCCCACAACGCAGGACAGGAGTTTGCAGCCGGCGCGCTCTAACTTCCCTGCCCGTCGTTCGGCAGGAAGTACTCTGATGCGGCTCAGGCGCAATCCTACCTTGTATGTTCCCATGTTCGTGACGTAGCGCAGTGCGTTTGCCGCTGCGTGGAAGCGTCGCCATTGTGACGGGCGCGTCGGGCAATATAGGCTCGGCGACCGCGCGCGCACTGCTTGCCCAAGGAGTGAATGTCGTGCTGGCGGCGCTTCCGGACGCGTTGCTGGATGAAGTCGCGGGAGCTTTGAGCCGGGAGCATGTGCCTGCGCTTGTGATCCCCACCGACGTGACGAAGCGCGACCAGGTGGACGCGCTCGTGGCTCAGACACTGGCGGCCTTCGGGCGCATTGACGTGCTCGCAAACATAGCCGGCATAGGATCCGGTCCATCCTTCTGCGAGACCAGTCCGGAAGAGCTGGAGCAGGTGATCGCGGTCAACCTGCTGGGGTCAGCTTATGCGATGCATGCCGTCCTGCCGGCGATGAAGGCACAGGGCGGGGGCTGCATCATCAACATCGGCTCGATCGCCGGTGAAACAGGCGTTATGGGGATCTATTCCGCGTCGAAGTTCGGCCTGCGCGGGTTGACCGATTCGGTACGCCGTGAGGTGCGACGCTACAACATCAGCGTCACCCTCATCGAACCGGGCTTCGTGCGCAGTTCGATGAACCCCATGATGGGCGATAAGCTGCCCGGGCCTGAGATCGTCGCGGATGCGATCCTGGCGGCGATCCATCATCCCCGGCGCGTCCGTATCATTCCCGCCGGCTACCGTCTTGCCGTCGCGCTGACCAAACTGTTCCCCGCTCTCACCGACGCGATCTTTAGCAACCCCCGGGTTCAGGAGCGCATGAACAGAGACACGCGAGCGGCGCGCAACGGAAGCGCAACGAATGCCGAGCAAAAAAGCTGAGGGCCTTGCGGTCGCTCGTCTCTACTGGCAACCGGTGCGCTGGCTCGGTGCGCTTGGCGTGTGCGCATATTATCGCACGGCCTACCGCATAAGAAGCTGGGGCCGCCTGCCTGTTCGCCGCGGACCGACGTTGATCGTCATCAATCATCAGCACGACATCGAGTCCGCGCTCATCGTTGCGACGCTCTCGATCACGGGTCTGGCTTGGCGCTATCCCATTTTTACCGTATCGTCGCGGCGCATGTGGGAACCTGATTTTTTGGCGCAGCGCATTCCTTGGATACGTCCTGTAGTGCGCGGTCTCAATTTCGGCTCGCTCTTCGCCGCCATGGGCATGCAACCAATCGAAAATGAGCTGCACTCAAAGCCCCTCTTGAGCTTGGCGCATATGCTCTATCAGCGACACGGCGATCTGCCGTTGAACGAAGTGTTTCGCGAAACAGTGCTCGAGCGCTTGCCGCCCCAGGTTACGATGCTCAGCGATGCGCTCAAACCCGCGCATTCGGAGGCTGCCTCCTTGACGGTCTCGCTCTCTCAGTTGCGCGAGCCGTATCGCGCTGACGCCTTGTCGGCGACCAGGGAGCAATTAGAAACAGATAGCGCACACTTCGAGCGCCTCGTGCGCGAAGGTGCTACGCTGTTTCTGGCGCCCGAAGGTTTCTACTCGACCGACGGCAAGATGCAGCGCATGCGTGGACTGCTGCCACGATTACAACCGCTCGCACGTATCTGGCTGGGCGGAATCAGCTACGATCCGTTCGTGGGCAAGCGCTTATCCATGTTGTATCGAGTTGCGCCCGCGGAGGATTCGCTGTCATTGCCCACCCAGCTCAAACGCATTCGCCCGGTCACAGTCAGCGCACTATTGGCAAGCTGGCTGATTTCGCAACCGGCGCCGTTCAGCGAAAGCGACGCTACGAGTGCCGTGCTGCAAATGCTGCGCGATCTGCCTGCCATGCTCTTCGTTGATCCTGAGCTTCGGCGCAGGCCAGAGCGTCTCGTGCGCAGCGCGCTTACCGGCCTGCGGCGTTTGGGGATGTTGGCGCAAACGGATGGACGCTTCGCTCTCACGCAGCTGCGTACGCATCCGCACTTCCCGCGCACTGTTGACATCGTCGCGTACCAGGCAAACTTTCACCAAGAAACGCTCGAGGGCGCACGTGCCGCCTGAGGCGCGCGTGCCGGCCGACCCGAGCCTGGCAGGCGCGCAATGTGGCAGCGTCATGATAACAGGCGCTTCTAGCGGCATTGGAGCAGCCGCGGCGCAACTGCTGGCGCACAAGGGGTTTACGGTTTTCGCCGGCGTGCGCAAAGACAGCGACGGCGAAGAGCTTGCGGCCGCGCATAAAGAAATTCGCCCCGTTCACTTGGACGTTGCCGACTCCGCCGCGATCGCCGCCGCGGCGAAAACGGTCGCTGCCGCCGGTTTGCCGCTGGTCGGACTCATCAACAACGCCGGTATCGCGCTTGCCGGGCCGCTTGAATTTCTTCCGCTCGACGAGCTGCGGCGCCAGTTCGAAGTCAACGTGTTCGGACCGGTAGCAGTCACGCAAGCATTTCTTCCGCAGCTGCGCGAGGCGCGCGGGCGCTTGATATTTGTGGGGTCGGTCTCGGGTCGAGTGGCGGTGCCGTTTTTGAGTCCTTACAGCTCCTCAAAGTTCGCTCTGCGGGCGATCGCCGATGCCTTGCGTGTAGAACTGGCACCTTGGCATATTTCGGTCTCTCTGATCGAGCCGGGTTCCGTGAAGACGCCGATCTGGCGCAAGGGCCGCGAATCAAGGGAAGTCTTACTGCAGCAGCTGGGGCCGCAAGCGCAACACTACTATAAGGAAGAACTCGAAGCGCTTTTCCACACCGCTGAGCGCGAGGAGCGCACCGGTATGCCGGTACAGCGGGTGATGACCGCGATCATGCATGCGCTCGATTCGCCGCGGCCACGCGCTTACTACCCAGTCGGCTCGGGCTTGGCAAAGTTCTTGAGTTTGCTGCCGGCAAGCTTTCAGGATCGCATGATGCGCGCTTCGCTGCGCCGGCCGTAAAAGGAGATCCATGGAATATCGCAACTTGGGCCGTTCCGGTCTGCTGGTTTCAGCGGTGGGTCTCGGCTGCAACAATTTCGGACGGCGCGCAGATCTCGCGGCGAGCACCGCCGTCGTGCGCAAGGCATTGGAACTTGGCATCAACTTCTTCGATACGGCTGACATATACGGACCGAGGGGAGTGTCCGAAGAGTATTTGGGCATCGCTCTTGGAACCAATCGCCGCGAAGTAGTGGTAGCGACCAAGTTCGGCGGTTCGATGGGCGACGATCCATTTTCGAGCGGAGCTTCGCGGCGCTATGTCATGACGGCGGTCGAGGCGAGCTTGAAGCGGTTGGGAACCGACCATATCGATCTGTATCAAATCCACACTCCCGATCCAAAAACTCCACTCGACGAAACGATGCGCGCGTTGGATGACCTCGTCCATCAAGGAAAAGTTCGATACATCGGGCACTCAAATTTCGCCGCCTGGCAGGTAGCCGAGTTTCATTATCTGGCCCAGCAGCACCATCTCACGCCATTTATCTCTGCACAAAACGAGTACAACTTGCTGAAGCGGGGAATAGAGGCGGAACTAGTTCCGGCCTGCCAGGCATTTGGAGTCGGAGTCTTGCCGTACTTTCCGCTTGCAAGCGGTTTCCTGACGGGCAAATACAAGCGCGATGCGCCGCTTCCCGAAGGAGCGCGGCTGAGCAACAACCCGGCGGCGCGCCAAGAGCATATGACCGAGCGCAACTGGGATATTTTGCAGAAGCTGACCGCCTATGCCGAGCGCAAGGGCCACACCATGCTCGAGCTGAGCATTGCGTGGCTGCTGAGCCGCCCGTACATCAGCAGCGTGATCGCCGGTGCGACGCGTCCCGAGCAAGTCGAAGCCAATGTCAAGGCGGAACAATGGCGTCTCAGCGCCGCTGAGGCCGCCGAGGTGGACGCAATAGCAAAGTAGGAGGCTCGCTTTAGCTTTTATGAACGACCTCGATGTCGTGGCCGTCAGGGTCGAGCACCCATGTCGCATAATAGCCAGGATAGTATTCGGGCCGAGCTTGAGGTGCTTCCTTGCTCTTGCCTCCGGCGTCCACAGCCGCTTTGAAGAATGCATCTACCTCAGCATGGTCTCTCGCTACAAATCCAACATGCACCGCTTGGGGATCGGGCTTTCCTTCTTTGAGCCAGAAAAAAGCTCTCTTACCGTCACCAAAACCCTTCAAATCGGGGTGTCCGTCTTGGCCTTCGTAATCTGTAAAGTTTGTAATCCCAAGTGGCTTCAGAGCCTTGGCGTAAAAAGCGACTGAACGCTCGAAATCACTGACTGTGAGAATAATGTGGTCTATCATATTTTGCCTTCTCCGCGCAGCTTCGGATCCATGACTTCCAGCCGCTTGTGTATCAATCTACGTTATGCTTTTTCGGTTTCGCCATGACTGTCAACTCCTTTCAGTTCGCCGCACGCTTTGATACGACGTAGATGGGATGTGCTTCGATTTCTCGCACCTTCAAAAGCATGGCCTCTGCGGCGCAGCAGGTTCGACTTCATCCCATTTAACCCGAATAGGGCGATAAAGCTGCACCATGTTCGACTTTGTGACAACGAACAACCCAACCCATCTGTTGGACATCGCGTCATTGAAGAACTCGAAGTCTCCAAATATACGACGTGCCCCTTTTGACTTGGACGGACCCATAATCTTAGCGATCTCGTCAAAATATGCTTCAGTCCAAAGCTTCTACCCGAGCAGAAGGCAAGCTCGCCACGACCCGCCAATTTGCCAACCATGGTTAACAAACAGGACGATCGCTCGCGTCAGCGCGCCCGCGAGGACTACCTGAAAGCCATCTATCATCTAGGCGATGGCCAGCCGGTCAAGGCGGTTGACCTGGCGCGCCATTTGCGCGTGTCGCGTGCTTCGGTCAGCAAGTTGCGCCGCGTGCTCGAGCGCGACGGCCTCATCACCACTGCTCGCAAGCGCATCGAGGCACTGCGCCTCACGCCTGAGGGACTTGCGCTCGCGGTGCGCATGGTGCGGCGGCATCGCTTGGTTGAGACCTTCTTGCATCGCTCCCTAGCCGTGCCGCTGGATCGGGTTCATACGGATGCCGAAAAAATAGAGCACACGATCTCAGACGACATCGCGCGCCGGCTCGCCGCGTTCTTAGGGAACCCCACGAGCGATCCACACGGCCACCTTATCCCGCAATCGCTGTCGAAACTATCTGCCGCACATGATGCGCCCTTGGTCGCGATTCTGCCAGGCGTCGCGATTGTCGTCAGCGCGGTCGACGATGACGATCCCAAGGTGATGCGCAAACTCGTCGCGTTGGGCGTGTTGCCCGGATTGCGCGCAACGGTTTTGGCTGGCCCGGCGCACGCCGTTCGTTTGCAATCTGCACGCCAAACGATTTCGCTTCCACGCGCCGCCGCAGCAAGCGTGCGTTGCCGAGCCGCATAACATGGATGCGGATGCCGCCACCGGCAAGGCAACGGAGACGGTAACACCAACGGTCTGGACCCCATCGCGCGAAGATCTGATGCGCGCGCAAGACCGGCGCGTGGTCAACGTGGCGCGGCTTGCGCGTAGGCCGTTTTGGCTCTTGCTGCTCCTGGCGGGCCCCGGCATTTTGGTGATGCTCGGTGAGAACGATGGTCCGAGCATGCTTTCGTATGCGACGACTGGGGCAAACTACGGGATCGGGTTTTTCGTTCCGTTCATCTGTCTGACGTTCCTGATGGCGTTTGTCGTGCAAGAGATGACGGTACGCATCGGCGTCGCGACGCGGCGCGGCCATGCCGAACTCATCTTCGACCGTTTCGGCCCGTTCTGGGGCTACTTCTCGATGATCGATTTGGTCATCGGCAACGTGCTCACACTCATCACCGAGTTCATCGCGATTCGTGCGGGGGCTGCATACTTCGGCATTCCAGCCACCGTCGCGCTCAGCGTGGGACTTCTCATCGTCCTGGTGGCCCTCTCCACCCGGCGCTATTTCACTTGGGAGCGTTTCGCCTTGGTGCTAAGCCTGGGCAATCTGCTGTTCGTTCCGGCTGCGCTGTTCGCACATCCGGATCCCGCTGCGGTACTGCACGCTTTGGCGACATGGAGTCCGATAGCAGGCGGCGTCAACGCAACGTTCGTCATGCTCATGCTCGCCAACGTCGGAGCCACGGTCACACCCTGGATGATCTTTTTTCAGCAAAGCGCGGTTGTGGACAAAGGACTCACACGAAACGACATACCGCAAGGCAGGCTGGATACGGGCTTAGGTGCGACCTTCGCGGCGGTGGCCGCAATCGCGACGGTGATCGCCTGCACGCCGTTGTTCATGCACCACGTTGACGCCGCTCGGCTGTCGGGCGGCACTGATTTCGCCAGCGCCCTGCGGCCGTTCATCGGCAACGCGGGTGCTGCACTTTTTGCACTGGGTATCATAGAAGCCGGACTCGTCGCCGCGATGACCATTTCGACAAGTTCCGCTTACGCTTTCAGCGAGGTGATGCGCTGCGGCCACAGTCTCAATCTGGACTTTTCCTCTGGTTCGCCCTTTTATATGTTTGCTGCAGGTTCCGCCGTCTTGGCTGCGCTGTTGGTGCTGAGCCCGCATGCGCCGCTGCTCGCCATCACGCTCACCGTCAACGTGATTGCAACGCTGCTCATGGCACCGGCCTTGTTGTTCGTGTTGCTCCTTGCCAACGATCGCGAAATCATGGCGGATTTGGCGAACCGCTGGCGGAGCAACCTCGCCGGAGGTCTGATCATCGTGATGATCGCGCTCATGGGTTCCGCCTACGGACTTATCACGCTCTTCCCATCACTGTTGCCAAAGTGAGGTTGTTCGCATGAACGAATTCAGCGCCGACGTCGGTCTCCAAGAGGCACACGATCATGCGTTGCAATCCTGCAGTCCATTGCCACGCCGTAAACTCAGCTTCGGCATCCTCGTGCTTCTCTGGCTGCTGCGCATCTATGTCGTGCTAGCGGTTCCTTTGGTCGTCTACTCTTTTTTCCGTAGTTTACGCCTAGGACAATGATAGCGTCCAAATCCAGACGTGGCTGACCGTCTGCGGCCGCGTGCGCGCAAAAGTTATCAGCAGCTCAAACGTCGAGCCGCCTGCCTGGTGCCGGTGCGTGAAAAACGCAGAGCCGGTCACGGGAAAAGTCCGCGCAGGCTGATTGGGAGCAAGCGCGCGAACGCTCATTTGGCGCAACGAAGCGACCGCCCCGGCCTTACCCGTCGCGACGCGGATCCAGCTGTTACGGAAGTGCGCCGGGCCTAGGGCTGCTTCCATCACCCCGTGCGTCTGGGTGAGGTTGAACCGGCTCGTCACGCCATCGGCGTTGGTCCAGGACATGACTGCCGCCAAAACGATCACGGTGACACAGGCAAACCGTCCGGAAGCGATCTTCATATTTCACCACACTACTACGGCCGGCGCTAACTGTCAACTAATTCATTAGGTGATAGAAAAATCATGCTGGACAGGCCACTTTTCATGTGTTAGGATAATCCTACCTAATTCCTTAGGTGTCGGGGAGGATCATGGCACGCACGAAGTCGTCGACGCTGACCGAAGTCGAGCAGCGCTTGATGGAGATCATGTGGGAGCGCAAGAGCGCAACGGTGAGCGAGGTCCTCGCAAAGCTATCTGAAGACCGCAAAGTGGCCTTCAACACCGTGCAGACGATGCTGCGTATTTTGGAGCGCAAGGGCTACTTGAAGCATAAGATTCAAGGACGCGCCTTTCGTTATTATCCCATCGTCGATCGCGGCCAAGCTTCCACGAGTGCGGTCAAACATTTGCTCAAGCGTTTCTTTGACGGCGCGCCGGGCAAGCTGGCGATCAATATCTTGGAAAACGAACGTCTCTCAGGCGACGATCTCGCGAAACTCAAGCGTCTCATCAGCGAAGCGAGGGCACCAAAATGAACGAGCCGCGTATCGTTATTGCATTGCTAAACGCGGTTTGGCAAACTGCGGTGATCGCTGCTTTTACGATGGCCATCTTGCGGCTTATCGGGCGCAGCAGCGCGAGTGCTCGCTGCGCTGTTTGGATGCTGGCCTTTGCAGTGTCCGCGGTGCTGCCGTTCGCGGACTATGCATTCGCCAAGAGCGTGACCTTTCCGCAGGCGGCCGCGACCGCCAAGCCCAGCCCCGCGCGCTATCAGGTGACAGGCGTTTGGTCACTCGCGACGACGACACGATCGCATGCGCTCAGCGCGCACGCTCGGAACGCGGCCATTTCGCCAAAGTCTTCGTCCGCGCGGCCGAACCACTTTGTGATAGCAACGCTCATGAATCCCACACCAGAGACGGCACCCCTCGGCGCGCTTGCTTCAGATGTCTCTCCTCGCCCCGGACACCTAGGAGTCAGCACGCTGCTCGCGGAGCTGGTAAATCGTGCGAGCGGCGTGCTCTTCTGGATATGGGTATGCGTCGCCGCAATCTGCTTCACACGCTTGTCGGCGCAACTCATCTCTCTCGTTAGAACGAAACTTGCCGTCACCACACAGGGCCTACCCGAGGTTTTTGAACGGCAAAGCGGCCACAGGCGAGGCTACACCGTCGGCATCTCCGATCGAATTAGCGTGCCCTGCTTGCTCGGACTCGTACGGCCGGTCATTGCGATTCCCGCGTCGCTCGCGCACGAACTTTCGCCCCATGACCTCAAGCGCATCATCATGCACGAATCTGCGCACGTCCGCCGTTACGACGATTGGTTTAATCTGTTCGAACAGCTGACGCTCACGCTGCTCTTTTTTAACCCGGCGCTGCACTACATCGCACGGTGCGCTAACCTCGAGCGCGAAATTGCGTGCGACGATCAAGTGATTGCGTCGGAAGACCGGTTGTATTATGCGGAATGTCTTACGACGCTTGCGCGCAGAACGAATCTCCGTCAGGCGTCCGTCGTGCCGGGGTTTTTGGCGGGCCGCCGTCAGTTGCTGGTGCGCATCGAGCAACTGCTCGACGCGCGACGAATCAACTCCATCTCGCTCGGACGCCTTCCTTATGTGCTTATGAGCCTCATCGGCGTCCTCGCGTTAGTGCTTTGTCAGGTCGGCATTCCCGTATTGGCTGCAGCGAAAGATGGCGGTTCGCAGCGGGCAGCACAGCCCCGCGCAAACGTCGCCATCCGAGTTTCAACAACTGCCAATGCGCCTGCCGCAACGGCTGCCACCGGTCAAGCGAAAACTATGCGTGTCTTTGTCCACGCCAAACGGCCCGTTTTTACCGCGATACAGTACTCACGAATCACGAGCACTGTGTCAGCGAGGCCGCACGAGGGTGGCAAGCCCTATCTTTTCAAAAACAAGTATTTCTATAGCAAAACCTATTCTTATCGAGGCAATGTTTCTACGGAGTCATATTCGCTCTCCGGATCGAGCGCTAATGCCGCGGCGTTGTCTGACGCCGACTCGATAGCTTTCGCAGACCTAGGGCCCAAAACAGATGTGGCCAGCGCCGTGTCGGTGGTCCCCGCTGTGTCTCCGCCCGCCGAAGCCGGCATTACAGCCCCGCCTGCCACCCAATCCGGGAGCATCGCGCCGACTTCAGTGCAACCTACCATCATACTTCCGGTGTCAGCGCAAGCAGCGAGCACACCCAGCGCCCCCAGTCAGCCAACGACTCCATCGCAGGCGGCTCGCAACAGCCAGACATTTTTTATCCTCTATTCGCCAGGCGACCTGAAAAAATTGCGCGATCACGGCGTCACGGAGTCGTACATCAAAGCGCTGCGGGCAGCCGGCTACACCGTTCTCAAGGTTGAAGATCTTACAACTCTGAGAGACCATGGGGTCAGCCCGAGCTTCGCCCAAGCGATGCGATCGGCGGCGGGAAGCCTGGCATCAGTCAAAGCCCTGATCGAGGCGCAAGATCATGGTGTGAGCGCCGGATACGCAGCCCGCATGCAGAGTTTGCTGGGTCATCAACTGGAGCTCGAACAGCTGACCACGCTACGCGATCATGGCGTCAGCGCGCAACTTGCCAAGGCGATGGCGAGTTTGAGCAAGGCCAAGCTGGACATGCAAGGTCTGACAGAGCTTAGCGACCACGGCGTGACCCCCGACTATCTTCGCTCGATGGCGCGGCTGCGCGTATGGCCCAGCTTCGACGGCAGCTTGCCCCAACTTCCGGTGAAAGAGATCACGGAGATGCGCGATCATGGCGTCACGACGGGGTATATCGAAGAGCTAAGCCGCGTGGGCTACTCGGGGCTGACAGCCAGGGACCTGATCCGCTTGCGCGATCACGGCGTGACGCCGCGGTTTATCGAACGAATGCGAAGCGCTCATAACAATGCGCGGTTGTCTGTGGATGACTTGATTCGCATGTGCGACCACGGTAACTAAGGCGCACTTTTTTCAGCATCCTTTCAGGAAATATGAAGAGGGTCGCTGCGCGCTGCGCAAAAAAGTGCCACTCGACGAATATGATGTGGATAAAACGGTGCGCGGCGCAACTGTGTAAAGCGCTGCTCTCTGCAACACTGATTTTCGCGTGGGCGGGTGGAGCAGCGGCGGATTCTGGCTCTAACTTCCACGTCGACATCGCCCATGTCAGCGCTCCTCCGCCGATCAATGGCGACTTGAGCGCGCCTGCGTGGCAACAAGCAACAAAGGTCACGCTGACACGCAACTTACGCGACCGCTCCGCCGCTGATCAAGAGACCACGGTCTACCTGTTGACTGATGCGACGTCACTGTACGTCGGCTTCGAAGCAAAGCAGCGCTCCGAGATTCAAGCCAGCCAGCACACCAACGACGTCGGCCAAGGCACAGACGATCAAGTATCCGTTTTCTTGTGGCCGGGAGACGTATCGGGATTCCAGTATGGTTTTACCGTAAACCCGTTAGGCACGCATTATCAATTCTCTACGGAAAACACGTCGTATGCGCCGACCTGGGCTTCGTCCGGCCGGGTCGTACCCGGTGGATACACGGTCACGATGCAAATTCCGCTCCGCGTCATGCGCGGCGGCAGTGACAAACCCTGGCGGATTCAGTTCGAGCGCAAGATCCGCAAGACGCTGGATGACTTCGTCTGGGCATACGATCCCGGCGAACAGGTTGCCAACAGCATCATCTATGCCGGTTTTCTGAACGGCCTCAAGCCTAATGTGGCGCTGCGGCCGCAGCCGCGCTTTGGCTTGTACGCGCTGGACGCGGCACGCTCGCACGCGGCTGGTGGATCTACCTCGCGAATGGGGCTGGATGCATCCATTCCGATAACGCCGAGCGCGTCGTTCGTGGCGGCGCTGCACCCTGACTATTCCAACGTCGAACTCGACCAGCAGACGATCGCACCCACCGCGTTTCAGCGCTTTTTCAATGAAGTTCGACCATTCTTTTCGCAGCTGCCCAATTCGTTCAACAGCACGAGCTGCATCGGCTGCCCCGGCATTCAGGAACTCTACACGCCCAGCATCCCAACGCCGCGTGACGCCTATGCGATCGAAGGCAAACAAGGGCTGCTCACTTTCGGCGCCTTCGACGCAAGCGGAATCGGCCGGGTCGACACCGCTGAATCCATATATTATCAGACCAAAGATCTGCAACATAACTTTTCGGCGCAGCGCGTGTCGGTGGATGGATCCCAGGTTTGTGGCCCATTGACCGGCATCTCCTCGCTGGAGTGCTTCGGCGTACCCGCAGTGCACAACGTCAACATGTTATATGGGTACGTTCATGATAGTAACAAGGGTCTGTTTGAGTATGCGAACTATGGCACCAACGCGGGAACCTTTGTAACCGATGCGAACAAAGCGCGGCGCCTCGACGCGGGTATCGGAACGTACGACAAAGACTCTTTTTTTGGCGGATCTGTTCGCTCGTTGGGAGCACAGTATTCACCACTGGATGCTTTCATTCAGCAGACCGATTTAGCCGGCTACGACGTCAACGCGAGCCGCACGTGGTATCGCAAGAAAACGGACTTCCTCACTCGCATCATCGGTTATGTGAACCTCGATAAATATCATAACTCCGCCGGCCAGCTCGACCTCACGGACGCGCAGGCGGCCGTCGGACTTACCTTTTTGCCACGCGTTCACGTGCGGCTGCAAACCGGCTCCGATTACACGCGGCTGTCGGACGGCAACTTTGTGCCTATCAACCAGAACGGTATTGATTTACTGCTGAACTATGGCACCTCGGTGCCCACGACATTCAGCTATTATACCGGACGCTTTGGACCCGCGCGGCTGGATTCTTGGGCGCGCACCACTACCTGGCGGCTGGGCGCGCGCGGATCGTTGACGTTTGAAGCGGATAGTACCGTGCAGTGGATGGATCACGGCGCACCACGCAACGTGCTGTGGCTGGAGCGCGCCAGCTACGCATTGCAAAATGGCAAGTCGTCGTCGATTGCGCTCGGAGTGCGCCGCATCATAGGCGCGTTTCCGTTGTTGGAGTTGCCGCCGGGACCACCGGTAACTTTTCATGCTTGCGACCCCGCCTATAACGCCTGTTTTAATCAATGGAACGTGTCCGGGGCGTTCTATAAGAGGCTGGCGCATGACGAATTTTACCTGGTCTACGGTGACGCCAGTCGGCTCACCACCCAGCCGCAACTGATTCTCAAGGTTATTCATTATTTCGGAGCTGAAAAAGGTACGTAAGGGCCCTGCTATTGGGAACGGAGTTAGGCAAGCGTGCGTTGAACTGGTAGCTAGGCTCAGGTGGGCTGAGGGTGCAAGCTCATTCGCCTGACAGGAGCTCACGAATGCATAGTCTGACCGGACGGCTGGGAATTGCCCTCGCCGTTATTTTGTTTGCCGCCGTGTCTTCCGCACCGGCGCGGGCTGACGATCAGATCGGCGTGGCGCGCATCAGCGTGCTGCACGGTTCCGTCAGCATACAGCGGGGTGATTCAGGCGACAGCGTCGCGGCGGCTCTCAACGCACCGGTGATGGTCGGGGATTATGTCTCGACGACCGGCGGCGGCCGGGCCGAAGTGCAACTCGATAACGCAAATTACGTTCGGGTTGGATCGGATGCGCAGCTGCGCTTCACGCATTTGGATGCAACCAATCACGCCCTGCAGTTAGCCGAAGGCACGATCGAGCTCCGCGTGCTTCGGTATAGCGATGCGAATCCCGAAGTGGACACGCCTTCCATCAGCATCAGGCCTGATGAAGCCGGCAGCTACCGGGTAACCGTCACGCACGACGGCGACACCGTGTTTACCGTGCGTTCAGGCCGCGCGGATCTCGTTGCACCGTTTGGAAGCCAGACGGTGAGCGCCGGCACTTCGGTGCTCGTGCGCGGTCCATCATCCAAGCCGCGGATCAGCACCACCGACACAGTCGCCTATGATAGCTTCGACGCTTGGAACAACGAGCGCGATCAGTACGTTCAGACCGCCCTCGACTCGCAGTACGCGAATTCCGACATCGTAGGGTTGAGCGATTTGCATCGATACGGCCATTGGATGGAGCAGGGTGACTATGGCCACGTCTGGGTGCCTTATAATGTTGGTTCGGATTGGGCACCGTACCGCGATGGGCGCTGGGCGTGGGAACCGGGTTGTGGTTGGACATGGGTCGGCTACGAACCGTGGGGTTGGGCGCCCTACCACTACGGTCGCTGGTTTTATTCAGCGCCCTATGGCTGGGCGTGGTATCCCGGTCCGATGTATCTGGTGCCAGTGTGGCAGCCGGCTTTTGTCGCTTTCTTTGGTTTCGGCAACGGTTTTAGTTTCGGGTTTGGCAACATAGGCTGGGTACCGCTGGCACCGTTTGAACAATTCCATCCATGGTGGGGTGGCGGGTTGGCGTTCTCACATAACGTCACCAATATAACGAACATCACCAATATAACGAACATCACGAATATCACCAATATCACCAACACGTATAAGAACGCGGGCAAGCCGAACGCATTGGGTGTTATCGCGCGCCATGAACTGCAAAATGGATCTGTCTATCACTATCTCCCCGCCAGCCGCATTGCACTTGAGAAAGTTGCGGTTCTGAGGGGCGCTCTTCCGGTCGTTCCGACGCATGAGAGCTTGCGATTTAGCAAAGAAGCGGTAACGCCAATTGCGCTTTCGCCGCGCTTCCGCGAGTTGCCGCAACCGCATCTGGCGCGCACTTTCCAAGAAGAGCGCCTTGCGGTGCAGGGCCTCACGCGGCCGGCCGCGTTGGTAAGTCCCGCGAACAAGGTTGGAGCGAAGGTCGGCTCTGCGCCATTGCAGGGAGCGTCAATGCAAGGAATCCCAAGACCGGCGAACAGAGTTGCTCCTAAGAGCGGCTTCGCAGCGCTGCAAGGCGCACCAACGCCAGTGACAGTCCGGGGCGCGGTCAACGCGCCTGCGTCAGCATGGTCGCGCTTCGCTGAAGCTCGCGGTGAGAATATAAATCCGCGCCAAATCGAAACAACGCGCTTGCCGGCAACCCCGCGATCTTCACTAACACCAACGGGCAGGCAGTCCTTGCCCGTGCGCGAGCCCTTGCCAACGGCTAGGCAATCATGGCCTTCAGGCGGACGGCTACTGCCAACGGGCAGACAGGTTTCGCCTTCTGGCAGAACGCCGTTGCCCGCTTCGCCGTGGGATCGCTTTGGGGCGACAAATAATCCTGGGTCCGGCCGTCATGGTGTCACAAACGCAGGCGCGTGGCAGCAACACTTCCCGACTCACGGACAAAGCTTGCGGTTCAACAACGCTTACCCTCGTTGGGACATGCAAGGCGCACGCTCCAATTACGGATCGTATCCAGCCCGGATTTCCGGCCCTTCAGTTCAGCGAACTTTCAACCCGCCTGCTGCCCTACCGACGTACTCACGGCCACCACAAGCAGCACCGCAACCCGCACCGATTATGGCTCCGCCGCCTCCACCGCACATCGTCGCTCCCCCACATCCGGAACCCAAGAATCCCAAGCCGAAATGAAAGCGGAGTAGCCCAAGCGAGTAGGTAATACCTCGGAAATTGGATCAAGCAACGCTTGGTCCAATTTTTTTAGCGGCGTGCGACTCTAAGCTGGGAAGTGGCGCGCTAACTCCTGGCCCGCTAACTCGATACCATGGACGAGGCCGCCGGTAAGATCCCCGGTCTTAAACTTGTCGCGCACGGCAGCGACGACTTGATCCCAAAATTGCTGACCGACCTTTTTGTGGATGGCTTCGTCACCCCAAACCAAGAATTCGCGTCGCGAAGGCACGACAAAGAACAAAATACCGTTGCGATGGGCTAGCTTTCCTAAGTTCGTGCGAAAGGCGTGTTGGGCTCCGCGTCCGATGTTTCCATGAAAATGGGAGGCAAGGACGACTTCGATCTTGCCGCTCGTCGCAACCTCGACCGTGTCGATCGCTGAGCGAATCTTGTCTTCATCTATATGAAGCGCTAATTGGTGCTCTTGTTCGCTCATATGTATTTCAACAGTCTACCACGACGCAGACGCTCCGCCGCCCCCGCCCATGCCGCCTCCGCCTGAGAACCCACCAAAGTCACCGCCAGAACTTCCACCGGAGAAAGCACCGGAAGACCAGCCGCCAAAAAGCCCGCCGAAAAACGGTGCCGAGCTTCGTCTCCTGGACCCGATGGGATACATTGTAGCTATCGCTCGCCGCACGCGATAGATGATTACAATCAGAAGTATGATTGGAAAGAAGGCAAATATCCAAAGATCGGATAGGGATAGATTATTATTATTGACAGGGCTCGGCGACTGGCTCGCATTTGCACCTTCTCCACCGATCGTCGCCAGCAACGCTGAAACGCCTGCGGTGACGGCGCCATCCACATCGCCGGTCTTCATCCGGGCAGCGATTTCATTGCGGGCGATCTGAGACGCGGCCGCGTCTGTCAAGACCGGCTCTAGCCCGTACCCGACCTCGATGCGAACTTTTCTGTCCTTCATGAAGATGAACAGCGCCGCGCCGTCATTGAGCCCTTTGCGCCCGACCTTCCAGGCGGTGAAAGCGCGAATGGTCCAGTCTTCGAGTGGCGCGTCGCCCGTCGTGTTCCCAATCCACACGATGACTTGATGGCCGGTGCGGCGGTTGTACTCCGCCAACCGCGATTCCAGCGCGGCGCGGGTCTCCTGCGACAAGACGCCGGCGTTATCGGTCACCCAGGTGGTCGGTGCCGGCGGTATGGGTGTTTCAGCCGTCCGCGCCGGGCCCGTCATCAAAATTGCGAGCGAAACGAGAACGGCTGCGCACGCAAACCGCCGCATGATTAGAACTGTACTTTGGGAGCCGTCTGCGCTCCGGGTTGCGCTTGGAAATAGGCCTTGGATTTGAAACGCTCACCAAAGAAATTGGCGAAGAAAACCGTCGGGAAGGATTGCCGGGTCGTATTGAACTGCTGCGCCACTTCATTGTAGCGCATGCGTTCCACCGCGATACGATTTTCCGTGCCCTCGAGCTGCGATTGCAGCTGGAGGAAGTTCTCATTCGCTTTGAGATCGGGGTAGCGCTCGACGACGACCAACAGACGTGACAGGGCTGACGTCAAGCCATCTTGTGCAGCCTGAAATTTCGTAAACGCTTGCGGGTCGTTGGTGATATTGGGCGGGACTGAGGCTTGCACTTGACCCACTTTGGCGCGCGCTTGCGCGACGGCGATGTAGGTGCTCTTTTCGAAGTTTGCGACACCTTTGACCGTCTGTACCAGGTTTGGAATGAGGTCGGCACGCCGCTGGTAGACGTTTTCCACCTGCGCCCACTGCGCTTGCACCGCCTGATCGAGCGCAACGAGCCTGTTGTAGGTGCCAATTGCCCCCAGCGCGATCACGACAATCGCGAGGACAATTGCAGCGAAGCAGCCGAGTGTGGCGCGATTGGCCATAATTACCCCTTTAACTTACGCTTGGATTGCTGGCGAGCTTGCTTGTGGATCGTCTTCCAACGCTTCTTCTCTTCTGCTTGCGCGCGCACATTGGTCTTGCGCTCGATGAATGCTACCTCGCGCTCAAGCTTTTGGTAGTTGTTAAGACGTGCGGTATCGAGCTCTGTACCAAGCGCCGAGCGTATTGCACAACCCGGCTCAGAATCATGCCGGCAATCCGCAAAACGGCAGCGTTGCGCGAGGGCTTTGATGTCGGCAAAGGTTTCTCCTAAGTCTTCGTTTGTCCATAAGTGCAGCTCGCGCATACCGGGTGTATCGAGTAGCAATGCGCCGGCCGGCAGCGGCACCAGCGAACGGTACGTGGTGGTGTGGCGCCCGCGATTATCGCTCTCGCGGATTTCACCGGTCGCCTGACGGTTTTCGCCCAGCAAGGCGTTGATGAGCGTTGATTTGCCCACCCCTGAAGAGCCGACGACGGCAATAGTTTGGCCGGCGGTCAGATACGGCGCGAGCGCATCAAGGCCGTCGTTGCGAATCGCAGAGATCACGTGCACGGCGATGCCGGCTACCACAGGTTCGAGCTCGTGCAACTTTTCTGCAAGGTCCAAGCACAGATCGGCTTTATTGAGGAGTATGACGGGTCGAGTTTTGCTTTCGAGCGCCAGCGCCACGTAGCGTTCGATGCGCCGTACATTGAAATCTGAGTTCAAAGCGTTGACTAAAAACATCGTGTCGATGTTCGCGCCGATGATCTGCTCGCTGACGTCGCGGCCGGCTGCACGCCGCACGACGCAATTTGCGCGCGGGAGAATTCCATGAATGGTGGCGGTTACGCCGTCGTTGGTTGAATAGGCGACCCAGTCACCCACGGCGGGGTAGTCGCGGCGCGTTGCCGCAGCGTGGCGAATCTTGCCGTCGATTTTCGCGGTGAAGTCTCCATCGGGCGACAACAAACGATAGCCGCCACGAAATTCCGCCGACACGCGACCGGGTAGCAATTGGGGAAATAACGTTTGGCAATCTTCCGCAAAGCGCGGGGTCCATCCGAGTTCGAGTAGTTGCAAGGTTTGCTTCCTTATGTTAGTCCGCAAGTGAATAAAGTTCATAGCGGACGGCACGAGGCATGCAACCGGCGGACCGTGTTTGAGTCGGTAACGAGTTTAGGGGCGGAATCCTAAGTTTTGGACTAGGCGAGCGACTCACAGAGGGCCGTCATTAGATTGCACACGCTGCGCGAGCGCGTCCGCACAAAGGCGGAAACGATAGAGATTCCCATAATGCGGCCCTCCTTTCTTAGAGAATGCTGTGAAGATATGATTCGGGTTTCAGCTTGGCGAGTCATTTTTGCTTCCGCTGGTCGAGCAGCCCTTCAGTTGAGGAACTTTTCCCGTGAAGATCGCCGTTACGATGAACGTAACGCCCTTCTCCCTGAGGATCAAGAATATGCTTTGCAATCCGATCTTTGCTTCGCGGTTGCTGGCGGTAGTCGCAGGGGGGCTGATGCTAAGCTCGTGTGGTGCGGGCGGCACGATTTTTGGCGGAGGCAATCAACTTTGCAATACCGGCACACAAACGCAGCTCGCCAATCCGACACCCGGTCAAGCGGGTGTGTCCACGTCGATCGGGCAGACCATCATGGTCGCGAATGGCAATAACAACCCACTTTACAGTACGTATACGCAGTGGCAGCTGACTTTAATAGACAATTTCGGAATGGTCATCAATGGCGGCCGCCTCGCGCTCGTGCCGTATCCGTCGGGCCCGCATCCATACCCCTCGGATTTTTATTACGCGTCTTCGATGCCACAGCTGAGTTCGGGGCGCACGTATAGCGCGTCGCTCGGTCTTCCGGGTGGATCGTGTAGGGCGGTATCCTTGGGATCTTTCTCAACATAGGGCGGAGCGGATGCGCGCTCCTCGACGCGCGCTTCCTTTCGCGAGAGCGCGATCCACAAACCGGCGACGACAAGCGCTGAGCCTGCTAGCTCGCGTGGCGTGATGCGTTCGCCCCCGATGAGCGCGCCCACGGCGATCGCGATGATCGGGAAAATCAGAGTCGACAAGCTGACGACCGAGGCAGGGAGCCGCTTGAGCACCCACAGCATCAAGAAAAAGGCGACGCTGCTCCCTAATATCGCGAGGTAGAGCAGCGCGATCAGCGACGAACCTCTGAGCGCATGCGCCCAGTCGGTTTTTTCCAGGGCAAGCCCGAGTGCGAGGACCGAGAGACCCGTTATCGTCATCGCCGGCGGTAACGTGACCAGCGGTGGATGATGGGCATGACGCTTCGCGAACACGTTCGTGTAAGCTGCCGATGCGGCCCCTACCACGACAGCGAGCACGAACAACGGTGCTCCCTTTACGGCGCCCGCCAGTGAAATGACCGCGACGCCTGCAAACGCTGCCAGCGAACCGAGCCAGATACGCGGGGTCATGCGTTCGCCAATTATTGCGTAAGCGAATATGAACGTGAAAAACGGCATCGTGCCGAAAAGCACTGCGACGAGACCCGAGTCGAGTCGCGTCTCGGCGAAGTACACCAACACGTAGTTGAGTCCGAAGAGCAGCGTCGAGAACACGAGGATGACTTTCCAGGGAAGTTCTCGCGGAGGCCTTACTTCTCGTACTAGCGCGGCGACGCCATACAGAACCACGCCGGCGATCAAGAATCGCAATCCGACGCCAGTGAGCGGCGGCAGCGCCTTCAGGCCGACTTTGATCGCCAGCCAGGTCGTTCCCCAGATGAGACACATCCCGGCGTAGGCGAGCCATACGCCGATGCGCTCGCGCTTCATGAGTGCCGCGGCTATTTTTTTCGCTGGTGCAAGATGAATGAATTGCCTTCGCTATCCTCGGCGACGAGCATATGGCACACCTCGGTTTCGAACGGCTCATCCATGAATTTCACGCCGCGGCTTTTGAGTTCTTGGTGCGCGGCTTTGAGATCGGGAACTGCAAAGAACACGCCCGCGCTGGGATGCCATGAGCCGTCGGACATTTTCCATACGCCGAACGTGGAGCCGTCAGCTAGCTGGAACTCAGCGCCTTGCTCTTCTTCCTCGGTTGGAACCAGCCCGAGCATGTCTTTATAGAATTGCGTTGCACGCTTTGCGTCTTTGACGAGGTACGCGTGGATATCGATGCCGGTGGCCTTAATGCCAGTTGCGGTAGCCATTGCATTACTCTCCCTTTCATCTTGGGTGCGCTTATAGATATGCCTCATCTTAGCATGAATACTTGACATTGACTGTCATATTTAGCTAGGATACTTTAGAATATGAAATCCGGACGATTGCTCGCCATGCTTCTTCTGCTCCAGGCCCGGGGACGCATGTGCGCGCGGGAGATTTCTGAGGAGTTGGAGGTCTCGCAGCGTACCGTGTATCGCGATCTCGATTCGCTGAGTTCCGCCGGCGTTCCGGTCCACGCTGAGCGCGGCGTCTCAGGCGGCATCGTGCTTGCCGAAGGCTATCGCAAAGCTCTCACTCAGTTCAATGAGGACGAATTGCGCGGCCTCTTCATCGGCGGGGAGAATCCGCTCGCTGACATCGGCATCGGCGATAAGCGGCCGGGGGCACTTGCAAAGCTGGCAGGTGCGCTGCCCGAGGCGCAGCGCCGCGCGGTGGAGATAATGCAACAGCGCGTTTATCTGGATCCGCGGCGCTGGAAACAATCGGCACAGCCGCGCGAACATTTGGCAGCGCTACGCATTGCAATCTGGGAAGACCGCCGCGTGCGTCTGCACTACAAAGACCGTGATCGCAAGGTGACCACGCGAGTCGTCGAGCCGCTGGGGCTCGTCGCCAAGGCGGGAGTCTGGTACCTCGCCGCGCGATCGAATGAGGAAATGCGCACCTTTCGGGCGGAACGAATCCAGAAAGCCGAGCCGCTGGAAGAACGCTTTGTGCGGCCGCCGGATTTCGATTTGGATTCATATTGGCACGCCTGGGCGGCGCAATACGAGCAAAGCTTGCCGGCGTATCCGGTGCTGCTTCGGGTCGAAACCGATGCGATCGAGAATATTACGGCTTACTGGGAGGCGCAGGTGTTGGATGCATCACCGAGCGCAAATGGTAGTTTGGTTCGTGTGATCTTTCCAGCTTTGGAAGTAGCCGTGCACCAAATGGTTTCATGGGGCCGCAAGGTGACGATCATCGAACCCAAAGATCTTCGCCCCAAAGTAGTCGCCTGCGCGCGCGAAGCGCTGAGGCATTTTCAGGCCTAGAAATCTTGGCTGTAGCTGAGCACGGGCTTTATGTCGACAATCGGAGTGCCGTCGATGGCCTCCATCGGTCCGACGAGAAGCCTTAAACCCGCGATCTGCTTGACCATCACTTTATGCAGGCCTAATGGATTGGGTCTATCCGGCGATCGTGTGTCGAAGACTCCCGTAAGAGGTTGCGCCTTATCGCCCCGGGGGTGCACCGTCAGCACATCGCGCAGCGAGAGATGGAACCATGTGATGACGATAATTTCGTCGCCGACAGAAATCCCGTCAAGTCCCTGCGCAACGTTTGGACTCATGTCCAGCCACACATCAGGCGCGCCTTCCAATCCTTGCTTCGGTGCGTCGGCACGCGTTTTGATCAGCGATTGGACGACGCCGATGACGCGGAGTTTAGGCTCGTTGCTCATTTCGCTGCCCTCGTGTGCGCTCACGCCGTTCTGTGCCCGCCGTATTACGACCGGCACGTTTGCCGCCCTTTTGGCTACGATAATGCAATGATGTGGCGGCGGGGCGCGGAAATCAACAGCGGTGAACAGATTGCTTTGGCTCACCGGTTGGAGCCTTATCATAGGGGCGTTCCTTGAGATTGTCTTCCGACTCATGAGTGGCGGCTTTTCCGATCTTGCATGGTTGCCATTGACTGCCTTTTGGTGTGCGCTAGGATTGTTCGTGCTTTGGGCCGAGCGGCTACGCAGGGGAATATGACACCAAGGGGCACGCGACTTCCCGTGTGGGCTGCAGCTGTGCGCCCGCAACGTGCCGGCGCGTCCTCTACTCGCCCACTGTAGAGGCGGCGCTGGGCGAACGTCAACGTTTTGTGGCCTTGTGCGAATCGCGCAAGGGTGGACCTTGGGCGACGCCATCGACGAGCAACGGAAGTTTGGCTTCAAGCCCGAGGCGGAGCACAAGAAACAAGACCGATTCCTGTGCGACTTTACGAGCGCAAGAATGCGGGTCGCATTCAAATTCCGACGTTGTAGGTAGTAGGTCGCAAGACTAGCGACGACGAGGGTTTCAGGCGCGCATTCAGGGAACCCGTTCCTCCAGTGGACCCACTTGCGCAGAATAAGGTATCAGCCGAGTTTGTGTCTCCATTACCTTCGGGGACGGTGACTTTTCTTTTTACCGATATCGAAGGATCGACGGAGCGCTGGGAGAGCAATCGCGCCGGAATGAAGCAGGCGCTCGCGCGCCACGACGATGTCCTGACCGCCTCTATGAAGCCCCACGGCGGCTATATTTTTAAGAAGATGGGTGACGCCTATTGCGTCGCCTTTCACACGGCCCCTGAAGCGATACGCTCGGCCATCGACGCGCAGCGCATGCTAAGCGTTGAAGATTTTTCCGCGGTGAATGGTCTGCGCGTGCGCATGGCATTGCACACTGGCTACGCGGACGAACGCGACGGCGATTATTTTGGCCCAACGGTCAACCGCGTTGCAAGATTGCTGGCGATTGGACACGGCGGACAAATGCTCGTTTCGGCGGCGGCCGCAGACCTGGCACAAGGCGAATTGCCCGGAGAAGTCAGCCTGCGCAGTTTAGGTGGTCACCGCCTAAAAGATTTGACGCATCCTGAACAGATATTTCAAATCGTTGCCGCGGGCTTGGCAGCTGATTTTCCGCCACTGCGTTCTCTTGATTCGCTGCCCAACAACTTGCCGTTGCAAGTCACCAGCTTCTTGGGCAGAGACGAAGACGTCACAGAAGTCAGAAAGCTGCTGGAGCGAACAAGGCTGCTCACGCTTACTGGAACGGGCGGGGTGGGCAAGACAAGACTCGCGCTTCAGGTGGGCGCTGAATTGCTCGAACAGCATCCGGACGGCGTTTGGTTTATCGATCTCGCAGGTATACAAGACCCTGATCTTGTGGTGAGCGAGGCCGCAACGGTGTTGGGCGTTCGCGTCGGCGCAGATCGTTCGCTCAGCGACTCCATCGTGTATGCATTGAAGCCAAAGCGCACGCTCATCATTGTGGACAACTGCGAACATCTCGTCGCGGCAGCCGCTCAGTTTGTCTCGTCCATTGTCAAAGGTGCGCCGCAGGTGCGCATCCTAGCCACCAGCCGCGAAGCACTCGGCATCGCGGGCGAGATGATGCACCGCGTCAGCACGCTCGCGGTTCCTGCCTCAAGTGTGGGCATCACGGCCGAAAAGGCGCTCGAGTATGGCGCGGTCGCGTTATTCGTCGACCGTGCGACCGCCGCCAATACGCGGTTCGTCTTGAGCGACGCCGACGCGCCCATCATTACGGATATTTGCCGCAGCCTTGACGGAATTCCGTTCGCCATAGAGCTGGCCGCGGCGCGCGTCAAATTGATGACCGTGGCTCATTTGCAAGAGCGGTTAAAGGAGCGTTTTCGCATCCTGACGGGCGGCGACCGGACCGCGCTGCCGAGGCAACAAACGATGCGCGCGCTCGTCGACTGGAGTTACAACCTTCTCAACGAGCGCGAGCGCGCCGTTTTCAACCGCGTCGCGGTATTTGCCGGGGGATGGACTCTCGAAACGGCGAGCGAAGTCTGTGCAGATGAGTCGATTGAATCGTGGGAGATTTTAGATCTCATCTCGTCGCTCGTCGATAAGTCTCTTGTCGTCGTGGAGATGGCAACGAAAAACGAGCGCTACCGCCTGCTCGACTCCACCTGGCAGTATGCTTTGGAGAAACTCAACGAAACTGGTGAGAGCGAGCGTATCAACCGCCGGCATGCTGAGTTTTTTTTGCAGATGGCAAAATCTGCCGAAGTAACGTGGGAAGTGACACCGACGCATCACTGGGTTGCCACATTGCGACCCGAACTCGATAACTTTCGCGCCGCTCTCGGGTGGGCGCTAACAAAAAAGAACGATGTTGTGTTGGGCGCGTCTTTGGAGAGCGGTTTGAGCGAGTTCTGGTACGCTCAAGGCATGTCTCTGGAGGGCATCCGGTGGACCCGTCTCGCTCTCGAGCTAGATTCGACAATACCAACCGCTACTGCAAGGCTGTGGCTAAGCCTTTCGAAATTTGGGACCGGAACGGGGTCATCGGGAACCCTTGACGCGGCACAACAAGCCTTGAAGCACGCTGAGACCTTGCACGATGAAGCCTTGATCGCGGAAGCGTGGATGGCTATTGGATTCGCGCATGATAGAAGCGGTGATCTGGACGAGGCGGTTGCCGCCTACACGAGGTCGGCGCCGATGCTTCGGCGGGTAGGTCACAAGAAGAGTCTCGCGCGCTTGCTCTCCTGGTGGGCCATTGTTCATTTCGTGCGCGGGGACTCGGAGGCCGCACAAAAGGGCTTCACCGAAGCGTTGGGCGTCGCAAAATCCTTAGCCGACGACCAGATCATTTGCTTAGTGTTGGGAAATCTCGCTGAGCTCGCGTTCCAGCAGGAAGATCCCATTAAGGCCATTGCATTTATCGAGGAAGTTCTCGAGAAGCGGCGTCTGAACGGCACCTCGGTGGGCAATTCCAACACCTATGCCAACCTAGCCGCGTACTTGCTCGCTGTGGACAACGTGGCGGAGGCGCGCATCGCTGCCCGCGAGGCGATTCGTTATGGGCGTGAACATTCGTTTCCGATTCACGTCGCGTATGCCATTCAGCATTTGTCAGTGATCGCTGCCAGAGAGGGCCTGGCAGAACTTGGTGCGCGCTTGCTCGGCTTTGTCGATGAGGTGAATCGCGGCGCGCAAGTCCAACGAGAGCCAACCGAGCAGTGGGGTTTCAACCAGCTCATGAGCGCTTTGCAGGTTCATTTATCAAATGATCAGATTCAGGAGCTTGTAGTCGAGGGCACACGTTTGACTGAAGACGAGGCCATTGAGGCGGCGCTGAAGATCTGACTTGGCGCAGCGTGCTGAAGGGGTAGCCCATGGAACATAATGCTTATTTCGATGGCAAAATTCAAAGTCTGGGATTTCAGTCCGATAAGGGAGAGGCGACGGTCGGAGTCGTCGAGCCGGGAACATATATCATGCCCACGGACTGTGTGGAGCAGTTAACCATCCTCTCAGGAAAAGGACGTTATAAATTTGAGGGCGATGAATGGCACGCCGTAAAAACCGGCGACACGTTCAGCTTGCCGGCCGACGTCGAAGTCACGTGGGAAGTCGCTGAATCAAACGTTTGCTATTTTTGCCTCTTTCCTTAGTGTTTGACGGCTTGACTAGTGAAGCTAACGTGTTCAAGCCTGACCCAATGCGGTATCTGCCATAAGCCATCTGTCGGTTATTTCTTTGCGCGACACTCCCTTAGGATAAGTCCCGTTGGGATTGAGAGCGACGAACCTCTCGGCACGCACGACGAGGAACTCAAAATTTTCCCAGACTTGGGGAACGCGGCGTCGAATTATTGCGACCACCGGTTCAGCTAGCTCCCAAGCCCTGAGGATTCGAAACGCGTATACATCCATAAAAGACTCTTCGGGAATTAGCCCATTTTTAACCAAGCTGCCAACCCACTCATAGGAGTTGGCAAGGTTCAGCCACGGATTATTCTCCCGGTCATACGTGAGGTTCGCGATCTTGCCGCGGTAATTCGGGTCGGGCATATTTTCTTCCAGGACATGCCGAGCGCCGTCAACCCATGCATTGAAACTCGGATCCTCCACGCGCGCCAATACGGTGAGCAATCCCTCGAGCTGGTTGCTCGCCCGAAGATGGCGCAGTTGGATGACGGCAGAAACGGCAGTGGCACCGATGACTACAAACGTGCCGATCGATGCGATGGTACTCCAAAGCTCCAACGACATACTGTTACCTCCAAAGCGATGCGATGAGCCGCTGTTCTTACTCGTCGGCGCTCTGGCCTGGGATCAATGTAGATCCTTCAGGACCGCGCGGGCATCGTCGGCGTATACCGGATGGAAATGAGAATTGAGCGCGAGCGCGTGCTGTAGATATTTTTCCGCTTCCGTTTGGTAGCCATTGCGCAGTGCAATCATTCCGGCGTGATACTGTAACCGGGCATCTTCGGTGTCGAAACGGGTTGCTTTGCGAGCCGCAGTTTCCGCTTCTTGCCAGCGGCCGCTTTGGGCGAGCGCCCAGGCGAGTGTATCTTCTGCAAAGACGTCGTCGCGCAACTTTACGTCACGGCGCGCAATTTGCACCGCTTCCGCGAGGCGTACATGGTGTTCGGAGTAGTATATCGCTAATGCACGATCGTTGAGACCGCTGGCATTTCCAATGCGCTCGATAGCAAAGATCAGATCTTGCGTTGACCGCGCGCCCTGCTCGTCGCCCAGCGCTCGTTGCGCATCTGCTTTGTAGCCCAGGATTTCCGGCAAAGGTACCAAATCAGCGGCGTGTGTAGCGGCATCGAGCGCATCGCGCCAGCGTTTCTGGCCCCAGTACAGCCGAGCCAATCCGTTATAGGCACGCGCGTAATTTGGAAAGATCTCCAGGGCTTCGCGGAAACGATGCTCTGCGGTTTCCACGTCGCATATGTTCCAAGCTAGCTCGCCGTCGCGGAAATGGTACCAGGCGCGCGCTTCCGCCGGGTTATCCATGACAATGTCCGTCTGAATCATTGCTCGCGCGATGAGCGTGCGCGCTTCCGCTGAGTGGCCGGTGACTTCGTCGTAGCGCGCAAGCGCGGTATACAGATTTGGGTCCGTGATCGGGGAGGGGTGGGCCGAGCGCAAAAGGCGGTCTGCGTCTTGGTACATCCCGAGCTCGGTCTCGATGCCGGCGGCCTGCGCAATCGCGCCGGTATTCGATGGTTCGATCAGCAGCGCTTGGCGCGCGTGGAATAATGCCGGATGAAAGCGGTGGAGTGAGAGCTGCGCCGACGCTATGGTCATTTCGCCTGCCATGTTTAGCGTCGGTTGCAGCCTGAGCGACTCGGAAGCCATATGTTCGGCGCGCAAGAGATCGCCAACGTCTCCCGTTTCTCGGTAGCGCATCAAATACTGTGACGCCAGCATGCGCGTCGTGATTTGATCGGGATTGCGCTGGGCGTTGCCTTCGGCTAGCGCGATCACCCGGTTTCTATAGAGATAATCCGCGATCACAGGCGCAGGTGTCGCGACTGACGCTTGCGCTATCGTGTGGTGATTATAATAGGTAGGCCATGCAGCGATGGCCACGAGGGCCACCGCTGCGAAGACCATGAGGATACGTTGGTTCACGTAGAGTGTCGCTTGTTTAGTATGGGTTGCCCACGTAGGGGAACTTGCCCAGATAGTGATGACCCGAAGCGTTGACGTTGTCGGTGGTCAGGCACTTCGACTCTTTGTGATCGTCCGGCGCGAGTTTTAAGGCCGCAACGGTATTGCCGAAGATCGCGCCCAGCGAGATGTCGATGACGTCATCGCTGAGGCCGCGGCCGCCGAACTTGCTGCCGGTCGCGCCGCCGGTCTCGGCGCCTAGATAGGCAGCCTCGACTCCGCGTTGCGAAAGGTCGGCCAACATCTCGTCCGGGATGAGCACCGCCTTAAGCACGCCCGCGGTTGCGTCGGAACGGCCCGCCACTAGCTTGGTAAAGCTGACGACGGCGGTTGCGAGCGCGGGGTCGTTGGTGGGTGTGCTGCGGTTGGTCGTGTCGTGTGAATCGAACTCTTGGAAGGCTTCCTTTACAGCGGGCCGCGCGAGCCGTTCGATTTGGTTGTATGCGTCCCCAGAGGTCGAATCTTGCACGGACGTACTTGCCCATACGTTGATCTTACCTTGTGAATGGGAGAGCATGCTGCGCGGTAGCTCGATGACGAGCGACAGCACGTTGAACTTGTTGGCTGTCAGGAAGTCTTGTGAGGGGCTCGTATCGCAGCCGCTACCGTTTGGAAAGCCACGGAAGCTGGTCGCGCTTGGCGGCGGAACCTTTTTGCCGGGGCCATGATTGCCAAAGTTGCGGTCCGGAATGATTTGAAAAAAGCGCGCGAGGTCAAAGAAGAACGGGTCCTCGCGTGGTCCTGCGAAAACTTTGACGCCACCCGCGAGCATTGTCGGTTTGTTATAAGAGAACGTGGCGGTAGGCTGAATGAAGGTCGAACTCGTGCCGATCATGTTTGGTTTCGCCGGACCATACAGCGTGATTTGTTGCGAACCGTTCTGCGGTGCGCTCGCCTTGTATTGTATGACGAGATCTTCGACATGATCGCCCGTATTATCGATCTTGACCTGATACATCACGCCCGGGTCGAAGAATGTTTGCGTACCCATGCCGGCAGGGATGAGCGGGTGCGCATCAATGGCGAGCACGACGTTGTCATTGTTGTCGGGAGCGGGGAAAACGAAGACGTCGGTGAGGTCTGCGCCAGGTCTTGCCAAAACGGCCGGCGAGTCGGCGTGGTCGGAACTCACGCCGGGTCGTAGACCGTAGAGCGAAAACACGGCGGCCATCGCAAACAGCGCGATGGCTGCTGCAATGATTCCGAGGGCTTTGCGAGTCATCTCAGTGCCTCCAGTGAAAGAACGGCCAGAACCCGATGTGCGTGGTGTGCGGGCCGACCAAGTAAAGGTCCATGCGAAGACCAGGAAGAGCGCGCCGACGAGGATCGCACTCACGGTGAGATCCGGCAACGGCGAATGCCATCCCAACGCTCCCGCCAGCTCGTAGCTTCCTACGGCGAGCGCAAGCATTGTCACGGCAATAATCCACACGCGCGTCGCGCGAACGAGTTCGAGCGGGTGGCGCGTGCACAATTTGTAAACCAAAATGCTGTCGAGCGTATCGGTGACGGCCATGCCGAGCGAAAAGACAAGACCGATCGCTAGCCCGAGCACGAGGCCGCCGCCGCTCGTGAGCGCGAGCGAGTACGTCGCGACCTGGCTCGAGGTGTCAAAACCGAGTCCAAAAAGCAGGCCGATGGGAATGGCTGCAAGCGGGCTGACCGCGCTACGCAATGCTTTCGGCAACATCGCGGTCTTGAATCCGGCGACCCCACCGACGCGATTGAGCGCGAGCTGGCGTAGATTGAGGCCGGCGATGACGAAGAGCGTGAGGATGCTGACCCAGGTTCCGATATTTTCGAGCAACGCACCGTGAATCGCGATGCGGCTGCCGAGCAATCCGGCCAGCGCGGCGATCGCCAAGACCATGATGGAGTGCCCGCCCGCGAAAAGGGCGCCGACGAAACGGCTCAGGCGGTCGCGAACGCTCAAGCTGTTGCGCGTCAGGTTGTCGATGGCCGCCAAGTGATCGGGATCAGCGCCGTGGCGCAGGCCCAAGACGAAGACCGAGAACGCGACGACCCAGAAAGCCGCCGGTGCGCCTGGATGGCCGATCATGTTGCTTCCTTTTCTGAGTGCGAGCAAGCATGTGTGTGCACGTGTCCGGGGGCGAAGGCATAGCCTGCGATTGCGGCGAGCACCAGCAACAGCACCGGCAAGACGGGCGCCTGCAGCACGCCGGCAGACGCCTTGCCCAGCATGACGGCGCCAATGATGCAGATGATGACTGCAGTAAGCAGCGGACCATAACTGGCAAGGCGGTCGAACCCACGCCGCCCGGCCAACCACGATGCGCCATGTACGACCGCGATGCCCAATGCAGTTAGCACGCCGGCGAGACCAAGGCTGAACGCCACGACGACGAGCAAGCCGTACGCCACTTGATGAAGCGTGAGCGCTGTAAGGAGCACGACCAGTGCGGCGGGGCAGGGCGCTACGTTGCCGCTCATAGCGATGAGCAATATGCTCTTAAATGACAGCGGAGCAGCATCGGGCGGCGTGTGATGGTTGTGATGGTGACCATGCGCGTGCTCACCGCCGTGATCGCGCTCGTGCCCGTGGTGTGCATGCGCGAAACCGCGCCGCGCCTTCACGTAACGCGACAGCGCGACAGCACCCAACACAGCAACCAACGCTCCAGACACAAGTGAAATCCACGGATAGACATTCTCCGGAACGATGTACTGTGCAAGCGCAAGCAATACCGCACCCAGCGCGAGCACGCCCGCGGTATGCGCGAGCGTCAAAGCGACCGCGAGGATAAGCGCTTGTTTTGGCGTGGCGCGTGCGCCCACGAGTGAAACCGCCAGCAACGTTTTGCCGTGCCCGGGTTCGAGTGCATGCAGCGCTCCGAGTCCAATGGCAAGCAAAAACGTCAGCAGCACGAAGAGCGGGTTGGTGACGCCTCGCGCGAGCATGTCTGACAGTAAATTCGAGCGGGTTTGTGAGGTTGCTGGGGCAGCGCTTAGCGCAGAACTGTCTGAGATGTCATGGACCAGGACGCGGCCAGCCGCGGAGTGCGTGACGATAACGCTTGTGACGTTGCGTGGAGAGGCAAGCAACGCGTTGGGGTAGGCACGCAGCTCCTTGGTTGGTTCGGTTTGCGGAGCGACGACGATGTCTTTCCACCCGATTCGATCGCCGTACACGTGATCGCTGATCGTGAGGTCGCGAAAATCACTGCCTTTTGGAAATACCGCGTGGAATTCGTCGACAAAGTACAGGGTAGGCAGACCGCCGGCGCCTGGCCTCGTCGAAACGGTCGGGGTACCTGCCACCAGTTCTAAAGCCGTGTCGTTCGCGCGGACAACCAGGCCGCGCTTGACTACCCCAACTTCTTCTTTAGCCCAGTCATTGAGCCGGTGGAGGTGCTGGCTTCCCTGGATCGATCGCGCGCGCATGACTTGAAACGTCGGGATCTCGGCCATGTCAACGATGTAGCGAATGCTCAAGCCATGCGCATCGGTTCGCACTTTGGCAAGATGGTTGATGGTAAAATTGCCGAGCGGGTGAGCCTGGGCGGGCAGCGCTACTGCGCTTGCCAGCACCATGGCCACGAAGGCAAACACAAAGTGTTTCATCGCTGACGAGCTAACGATTGAGTTCGTCATCCGGATGAAGCAGGCGGGTTAGCGGATCAGGCGTTCAAATAAATAAGAAACGGCGGTTCGCGAAAACCGCCGTTTCAAATAATGTCTTGCAGCCTCGTGCAAGACCGACCTATCAGCGACCGGTCGGTCTCATCTAGATGTGATAGCGCTCAAGGTGGATACCGCGCAACCTATCGGGAGTGCTGAGAGTGCTGCGCCGCCGCGTTAAGGCGGCGTAGGACGCTGACTAGGGTATCGCGATCGCGTCCGCTCAATTGGTTGAGCTCTTGATAAATCCAGCCGCGCTTGTAATCGCTCTCCATTTGCGAACCCACTTTGCGGCCTTTCGTAGTCAGCTGGATGAGCCGGACCCTTTTATCGCCATTGCTGTGAATCCGTTCGACGAGGCCTGCTTCCTCGAGCCGGTCGAGCAGGCCCGACGTGTTGCCGGTATCGCATGCGATACTTTGTGCGAGCTCGCTAACTTTGAGCGGTCGCTTGAAGAGATGCAGCGTCCAGATAACGACTGCCATGCCTTTGGAGCTGAGGCCTTGCTTCATCGCGATGTGGCATAACTGGGCCGTACAGTTCTCGCCCGCATCAGTCAAGCCGCTAATAATCGGCAAGAACAGATCGGCGGCTGCTCCGAAAAGTTGTTCCTCAATATCTGAAACTTTTGTGCTTGACATATGTGTATATTACAAGTATATTACTATTTATTCAGGTACTTGTCAAATACAAGTATAGCACAACCTCAAACGGGGCGGCAACAATGGAAACCAAGGTGCGGAGCGGGTTAATCGTCACCCCCGTGTCCCAAGTATTAGACGAAATATCAGGGCGGCGCCTGCACGGGACCATAAGGCGCTACGTGCGCGACGGCAGGCTCGAGCATGCGGTCGATCTGCGACTTTTGGCGTACGTCGATTCTCCCACTCTGGCTGCGCTCATCCGGGCGCTGCGGGCGGTGCGTGAGGTTGGCGGTTCGATCAGCTTGATCGTCGATCAACCGCAAATCCGCAAAGTGCTCTCTGTCACGGGGTTAGACCGGATTTTTTCAGTCTACCATAATGAGACCGAAGCATTCAGCGACGCTGAAGCTTACCAGGTCGTGACGGCTTAGATCGGATTGCTTGAAATGCTAAGAACAATGGACTTTCCCACCTCTAACATCCAGCGCATCTGGAAAGCCGGCGCGCTTGCGCTTGGTGGGATCGTTGCGGCGAACTTGTTGATTCGCGCGGTCGCATACGCCGCGTTTGACGTCCCCAATGCGTTCCCGCTTCTCCACGTTGGCCCGGCCATGATCTGGACGGCCTTGTTGGTGGTAGCGCTTGTCGCGATTCGTGGACGGCTCGAACGGCGATCGCAGACCGGCGGCGCAGCGTTCCTGGCGGTTGCAATTGCGGTCCTAGCTCTTCTCCTGTGCATCGACGTCATGCTGATGATCGTTCCGGTGCTTCCCGGAACGGTCAGCTCCTCGATCTTAACGCTCATATTGATGCAAGCAGCGAGCACCGGCTTGTCCGTGTACTTCTTGGGAGCGCCGTAGACATGGAAATCGTAACGCACCACTCTTACGCTTTCCAGCTCGTCAGCTTTTTTTGCTCGTTGCTCCCTGTTGGCGCGCTCTTCATGATGATGATCGCGAAAGGGTTCGAAAGGCGGCTCCACGACAATCGAAGCCGTTAGGGACGCTCGCGAGAGGAGCTGTCAGAGTCAAGACAAATGCCGGGGCGGAGGTCGTACGAAATGGCCGACACCGGCATTCTTCTTTTACAGAGCTTAGATCGCAAAGGCATCGTCGCCGCTGTTTCGACGTTCATCTACGAGCGCGACGGCAATATCGTCAACGCCGACGAGCACCAAGACTTAGAACACAAGATGTATTTCTTGCGGCTTGAATGGGACTTGAACGATTTCGCGATCGGCTTGGACGAGTTCAAGCAGCAATTCGCTGCGCTGGCCGCAAAGTACGGCATGACCTGGCAGGTAGGACGCTCGTCTTATCGCCCTCGTGTCGCCATCTTTGTTTCGAAGGCCGGTCACTGTCTGGCGGATTTGCTCTTTCGCCATCAGATCGGCGAGCTTGCCTGCGAGATCAAGCTTGTGGTGAGCAACCACCCGGACTTGCGTAAGCTATCGGAATTTTACGGCATTCCCTATCACGAGATTCGGGTGGCCGGCGATAAAAGGGAAGACGCCGAGCAGGCGGCGCTGCAACTGCTGGCTGACAATGGTGTCGAGTTAGTGGTGCTGGCCCGCTATATGCAAGTGCTGTCCGATAAATTCGTGAGCCTCTTCCCAAACCGCATGATCAACGTGCATCATTCCTTCTTACCGGCCTTCATCGGGGCGAAGCCATATCATCGTTCTTACGAGCGCGGCGTGAAGCTTATCGGAGCGACAGCGCACTATGTGACTCCGGTGTTGGACGAAGGCCCCATCATCGAACAAGATATCGTGCGCGTCAACCACCGCGACTCATTGGCGGATTTGGTGCGCAAAGGCGGGGATGCCGAGCGCGCCGTGCTCACACGAGCGGTGCGTTGGCATATTGAAAATCGTATCATCGTTTACGGCAACAAGACGGTGGTGTTTGCTTAGGTTCTGGCTCTCCGCGACGGTTAGGGCTGATCGTTATAATCCTCAAGTATAGTGCACGGCTCAACTTGAATCCAATCTCCCGAAAATTCGGGTCCATCCTTGCCGTCCTTGATGAATTCCATAAACTCTACTGGCATGTTTTCGAGATGAGTGTAATGCCTCTTGTCGCAAGTGTCTCGGCGATATCTGATGGCTAACAGGTCGTTCTCTCCGTAAATCAAAGTGGGAACGTCCACTAACTTTGACCTCAGTGATAAACCCCTTTGGTCAATTGCACTTACGAAGGCGGCGCTCGCTATCGCTGAAATAGTCGCCTGACGTATAGACCAGTGTTTTGGCAGATGTAACGTTAGCTTTGAGTAGTCACTTAACGAGCGATATTCGATCTCCGTAATTCTTCCGCGGCATGCGTCAGCGCGCGAGGCAGCCGACTCTCCGAAATAGGTAATATTTAGTAAGCCACCTGGTGTTGTGGCGACAAAACCATTGTGCTTAAGTGCCCAGACCTGCGTCGGTTTCGTACCGGCAACCCGGGCCACGTCGAGCTTTACGATCTTTGCGCACGTTTCAGGCGCCGGCTTTACGTCTTGCAACGCTGTTAATGGCGACAGCGGAACTCCCGAATGCCGCGCATCGGCACTCGTCAATCGATTGTGAGACGAGGCGCATGACGATACGATCAGAGCACAACAAAATGCAAAGCCAGCCCGGATCCAACTGCCCATCAAGCCGTGTTTTCCTGAAGCCGACCTTAAAACCCGGCCACTAAGGTCCCTAACTTAAGCCCTTATCGCATTATAACCGCGACGCTGGCCAGACAGAGGCGTCGGTGACGCCGATGTGAGGAAGAGCCGACGCGAACATGTTGACGTGATAAATCTCCCACGTGCCTTTCCAATTCACGAATTTGACGGTGAGCGTGTGCTGTGAGGGCGCCAGCACCACGCTATGCGACCGAAGAAAGGCATTTTCAGCCCAAGCGGCGGCGGGGCTTGGGCGCCATTCAAACGCGGCTCGAAAGGCCTCCATTTTTTCAGGAGCGTCGCCGATCTGCTCGAGGTGAATCGGCTCGCTCCACGTTAACCGCTCCGGCACCATCCTCGAGTAGCAGAGGTAGGTGAAATGTTCCGGATTGTTTCCTAAAGCATCTTCGTCGTAATAAAATGGCAGCGCGCTCAACGTTAAGTGATACTCGAATGCGTCTGCTGCCGGCTTACGATCCAGCATTCCGACTCGCGTGAGTTCGTTCAGCAGATCATAAGTGACGCGAACATTCGCATGCTTCAAGTCCTTCGTGCTGACGCGACCTACCCACTTAGGTGGGAGCCACCAATCTGTTTGATCCAGCTCAGCTGAGTAGCCCTGATAGTACGTGTCGGCCAGGCGCACCGGCACCCATCCCAGCGGCACGCATTCGCAACCCTGCTGCGCAAATTGCGCCCTGAGGTTGAGCATAATAATGTGATGGTCCGTCGGCGCACATGCATAAAGCGCCACGGCAATAAGGAAGGCGCAGACGGCCTTCCTACAAATGCGCGGAGTGTCGAACGCATGATGTATCGGCACAGACGCCACCCTAGAGCTCTCAGTATCCGTTGAGCGCGTTGATTGTTCGGTCGCTGCTGACGAATGCGGTGAAGGTGAAATCTGAGTTCACCACCACGTCTTTACCCTTGACATAATTGTGCTCGAACACACCGACTGGACCAAAGACTAATGGCGTGCCGGGGCTGGTACTGGCGGCGAGTGGAATCTGCTGGCCGTCCACGGCTGTGATCCAATCAAGCTGCACCGAGATGCTTGCTTTTTTTCCTTTCTTTCCGGCCGGCGTCACGGCTACCACGTGTCCTTGTCCGCTCGCTCCCTGGTCTACGATGATCACACCCTGCACGCTGAGTGGTTCAGCCGCCGCTATCTGAAATGTCTGACCGGCTGACGCAGTGGCGGATGAAAGCGACCCGACGATATGTACTTTCACTGGTATGCCGGCACCAACGGTGATGGCTCTGGCATTAGACGGCACAGCCGTGAGCAGCAGTGATGCCGCTAAAGCGGCGCAGGCGCTGAGTGCCGGTCCAAAAAGTGTTCGTTGCATGAATTCCCACCTCGATGAGACTGATACAGAATTTGTTCTTGGCGATACCCTATTGCAGATGCTTTGTTCGACGGCTGTCCTAGAACATTTTCTTTCCGTTCTCGGCCGGCCGGTCAGGTGCTATCAGGATGACACGGTTTTCTTCGTCCGGCACCCCGAGCACGAGCACTTCGCTGATAAATGGGCCCATCCGCTTGGGCGGTAAGTTCACGACGGCCAAGACTTGCCTGCCGATAAGGTCAGCGGGTTCGTACAGGTCGGTGATCTGCGCGGCGGATTGCTTGGAGCCTATGCCATCGCCGAAATCAACGACGAGCTTATACGCTGCCTTGCGCAGGCCAGCGAGACGTTCTGCTTCGATGATAGTCCCGACGCGGACGTCGAGCGATTCGAATGCTTCAAGTGGATCCACGTGTCAGCTCCAAGAAGAATGAAGCACCATTCGGGTGAATGCGCGACGTCTCCCAGGGAGGTCGCCGGTCTCGTAGAAAGGCAGCGCATGTTTATGCGTATTGTATTCGTTACGATTTTACTTGCTGCGGTGATGCCTTGTATGGCTACACCCTCCCTTGCCGCGACACCGCCAAGCCGTGCCGCAGCAGTGGAGGCTCTGGCGCGGCGTTATTTCACTTTTACTTGGAACGCAAGTCCGACGACCCTGACGGACAACGGTCTTCACACGGCGGACGGCCGCCTGGCGGACTTTTCGGACGCCGCCGACAGAGCCTATGGCGCTGGACTGGAGCGCTTTCGCACGGAACTCGCGGCGCTCGCGCCTGGCGGCACGAGCGTTCACGATCAAAACAACTACTTGCTGTTGCGGGCTGCACTCGAGGGAGATTACTGGCAGCGCGCTTACCTTCGTCCGCGCGATCGTAATCCATCGATTTACGAAGAAGAATGCACCAACGGGATTTTCACGCTGTTAAAAAAGCCGTTTGCATCGAATGCCGTGCGCGCGCACGACGCTGCGCTGCGTATGCGGCAATGCAGCACGGTGCTTTCGCAGGGTGAGCACAACCTTGCTGAACCGGTACGCGAGTTCGGGTTGGTGGCTTCGCAAGAACTCGCCGGAGTGGACCCGCTTTTCACACAGAGCCTGGAAGCGCTCACACCCGGGCTTTCCGCAGCGCAAAAAACGGAACTCTATGCTGCGCGAGATCGCGCTCTTAAGGCATTGCATGACTACAAGCATTGGGTGGATGCGCATTTGCGCTCCTGGCACACCGGCGGGTTCGCTGTTGGCAAGCAGCAATATGACTGGATGCTGCGGCGCGTGCTCCTGCTGCCTTGGGATTCTGATCAGCTCGCGCTGATGGCGCGCTTCGAGCTCGCCCGCGATCGCGCGCTCGCTGCATGGGAACAAAACCATCAACTATATTCTGCGGGGACGGCGCATACACAACCGCCGTTTACCGACAAGGCGGCATTTCTTCACTACTACGAGAGTCAAACCGCGCGTGTCGTGAGCTTTGTCAAGAGTCACCACCTATTGACGATACCCTCGTGGATCGGCCGGTTTCGCATCGTTGAATTACCGAAAGCCCTTTCACCCATCAATCCGGGCGGATTTATGAACCCACCGGGCACGTTTGACCGCGATCAGACCGGTTTTTATTTTGTGCCGAACTACGATCCTCACAACACGAGTTTCTTCGCCGCGCAGGCGCGCAAAGCGGTGTTACCCGTGTTGGCGCACGAGGGGATTCCGGGCCATTTCATGCAGTTTTCAATCGCCTACAAGAATCCCGACTTCATTCGCAAGGTATACGGCGATGGTGTGTTTGCCGAGGGTTGGGCTTTTTACGGCGAAGAGATGCTCATGCGCACCGCGCTCTATGATGACGACCCGGAGGGCCGCACCGCCGTCATCCATTTAATGCGGCATCGCGCCACCCGCGTGCTGGTCGACATCGGCCTCGCCAGCGGCGAAATGACCTTGCCGCAAGCTATCAAGTTCTTCAAAGACAATGCGGGCATTGATGAGGCCACGGCGTACGGTGAAGGCACGCGTTTTGCGATGGGGCCGGGTCAGGCGATCGATTACCTCACCGGTAAATCCCAAATAGAAAGTTTGTTGGCTGAGGCACAAGACCATGAGGGCGCGCATTTCAGCCTCGGCGCATTCCACGACCGGTTGTTATCGTTCGGAACCGTGCCGTACTCCACCATCGCATGGGAATGGTTGGGCGACGCACGTTGGATCGACCAAGTCAAAGATCCGATACTGCCTGTTGAGATGCCGGCGTCACTTTAGGCGCCAGCCTCTTGTACTGGATTCCGAGGGTTAAGCTGCCCTTAGCATAAAGCGCTAGTCATTGATTGCAGCCCTTTTGGGAAAGACTTTCCTTTGAAACGTAAAGTTGCTCGTTCCGGCTTACAGCGCTGCTCGTGGGCTTTATCGGGCGGTCCCGAGGGACTCAAATATCACGACACGGAGTGGGGTGTGCCACTGCATTCCGATCGGGCTCTTTTCGAATTGCTCTGCCTGGAAGGCGCTCAGGCGGGCTTAAGTTGGTGGACGATCCTGCGCAAGCGCCGCGGATATCGTCGCGCTTTCGCGCGATTCAACATCAAGAAAGTCGCGAGCTTTAAGGCACGCAGCGTCGAGACGCTGGTGAAGAATCCGGAAATCGTGCGCCACAAGCTTAAGATTCAGTCTGTCATTAGCAACGCCCGGGCGATTTTGAAGATACAACGCGAGTTCGGATCGCTCGATGCGTTTCTGTGGCAATTCGTCGCGAATAAACCGATTCAAAGCCGCCTAAAACGTACGAGCGGGGTTAATACGCGCAGTCGTGAGTCAGACGCCATGAGCGCCGCGCTGCGGAGTGCCGGCCTTTCATTCGTCGGCACGACGATCTGCTACGCCTTCATGCAGGCAGCAGGTCTGGTCAACGATCACTCGCCCTATTGTTTTCGCTGGCGCGAAGTGCGCGCGCTCGCGCTTCTTCGAACCTGACCGTCATGTGTTGGGCGGGAGCTGATAAATGACTGGCATTATCGTCATTTTTATCGCCATCATCGTGCTGGTCGCCATTGCAAACCGGATAAACGTCGCGTATCCTATCGTGCTGGTGTTGGGTGGTATGGCGATCGGTTTTATTCCGCATCTGCCAACAATTCCGTTGCCGCCCGAACTGGTCTTGGTGATTTTTTTGCCACCGCTTCTTTACTGGGAGAGCGTCACTGCACCGACGAGTGAGTTTCGCACGGCTGCCTTTTGGATATTCCAGATGGCGTTCGGTTTGGTGGTCGTGACGATGATCGTGGTCGCGTGGGTGGCGCACGCGATCGTACCCGGCATGGGTTGGGGTGTTGCGCTCGTACTGGTGCAATCGTTTCTTCTACGGACGAAGTGGCCTTCGCCGCAATAGCCGATCAACTGAAGGTGCCGCGTCATGTTATCGCCACGATTGAAGGCGAGAGCTTGATCAACGATGCCACGTCGTTGATCCTGTATGCGATTGGCATTGCCGCGGTCGTGGGCGCGTCTTTTACGCTGCTTCACGCAGTCGTCGCGCTCGCACTTTCTGTCGTCGAGGCGTTGGCGATTGGCCTCGCTGCGGGCTTCCTCGCAATTCTGGCGTGGCGGACGATTAAGGATGACACGTTGCAGGGCGCGATTTCGATCGTCGTTCCTTTTATTTCGTACTTGCCTGCCTACTACATCGGTGCGTCCGGCGTCTTGGCTACCGTCACGACAGGGTTATTGGTCACCATGTACACGCCAAGAGTCCTCCAGCCGCAAGCGCGCGAGCTTGTGATCGGATTTTGGGTTACGGTTGTTTTCCTTCTCAACGCGTTCATCTTCGTCACCGCCGGCATCCGCTTTCATCAGATCCTCTTGTCGAATTTGAACGAATATTCAGTCGGTCAACTATTCTGGTATGCGGGCGCGATCGCAGTAACGTGCATCGTCGTGCGATTGCTGTGGACGTTCTTACAAGGACTGCTGCCGATCACCAACGAGCCCGAGCACAAAGAAGGCAAAGCGGATTGGTCGCATGTCTTTGTGCTTGCTTGGACGGGAATGCGCGGGGGCGTCTCACTTGCAGCAGCGCTTGCAATTCCCTTTGAAACCATCGCTGGGCCGTTCCCATATCGCGATCTTCTGATTTTTATTACCTTCGGCGTGCTCCTCGCGACACTCGTCGGACAAGGCGGCACGCTACCCTACCTCATCAAAAAGCTCGGGGTCAAGGACGACGGCGCTGATTTGGAAGAAGAGCGGATCGCGCTCAAGGTTATGGCGAAGGCCGCGCTCAAACGCATCGACGAGCTGGAACGTGAAGGTTCCGTACCGCGTGAAATCCTCGAAGCGCTGCGTAGGCGCTTCCGCGTGCAGTTCGCTGAATTCGCTCCAGGAAGTGCCGACCATGACGAGACGGAGCGCCTCGCGGACCTCTTTCGCAAAACCGAGCGCGAGCTATTGGACGTCGAGAGACACGAGTTGATCAAACTCCGCGATAAAGGCCAAATCGACAACACGGTGCTGCGACGCATTCAACGTCTGCTTGACCTCGAATCCGCTCGAGTCGAATTGATAAGCACAACTGGGCACGCCGATATTGAGGATTGAGGCGCGTTGGCTGCTTCCTGTGCAATAAAAATAAATAGGCGGCCGAAGCACGGCCGCCCGTATGTAGGATCCCGTATGTAGGATACTGTTCGCGGACTTTAGACTGTTACTAAAGATGCGAGCTTGTGGAAGGTCGAGTTTGAAACTTCGTACGTTTTGACGCGCGGAGTTCCGTCGATCAAGGTCGACATGGTGCTGACGAATGTTGGATACGTGTCGCGGGTGAACGTCTCGGCATCTTCCTTGGATTCCCAAAGGCTGAGGGTGATGCACTCAATCTTCGACGGGGACACAAGCGTGATCTCGTCTACAAAGCCCTTTTGCTTGCGGAACATGGGAACGATCTGATTCTCGATTGTTTCGTTGAACTTCGAAAGATGATCGGTCTTTATATTTTGTGTGATGATTTGGGCAAACATTAATAACTCCTAACAGATAGGATTTGTCAACAGTCGAGAGCATAGGTGTCGGCAAAAAAATCTGCCCCTGAAAGCTTGCGTCATGCCCTGTGGTCCGCGCAAGGAGGCAGTGCCTTCTGAAATTACCTAGAGTCGCTGTATGTGCAGTATAGCACACCTGGGCTGCTCGTGCCGTTTAACCCACAAGGCGGGATGTCGTGAACGGCTCAGCTGGCGATGTTTGAATGTGGCGTAGGCTGTCTTGCATAGACGCGGACAAGATACGCGCGCAGACCGAGCACCATGCCGACGACCAGCATGAGCAACACGACAGAGACGACGTTGGCCGTACTGCCGCTTGCCAGCGTTGAGGGTGTTGTTCCACCGTACATCGTGCGAATGCCCATCCGCATCACGAGCACACCGACGAAGATCGCGATGCCGATGGGTGAGACCTTGACAAACATGGCACGCGCCGTCCGGTCGATGCGCACGGTCGTGTGAGTCCCTTGGTACCAGCCTATTCCGCCGCCGGCGGCTAGGGCTGCGATGGCTAATGCGATGTCAACGGGCGTGGTGACGTGCTCGCCTACCATAATCCCACCCGCGATGACGAGAAAGATGACCGGCAGCAACCACATCGTGATGATACCGAATCGTTGCTCTCGCGTCATTTTGCGGATCCGCCAAATCAGCGCGGCGCCTATGACAACAAACGTCAGGAGCAGTATTTCGTTTTGGCTCATGGTCTTGAGCTCGGCAGGGCGCTGCTGGAGAGAAACAGCGCGAAGTAATCGTATTTCTGCATCGCTTCGTCGTGCGGCAGGGCAGGCGTGTAGATGAAGGTCGCGCCGCGCTCGTGCAGCAGGTTTGGGCTGAGGTCCTTTTCCATGATCACGCGTGAGACGACCGGCGTTTTTTGTATCATGCTCAACAACTCGACATTTCCCGAAATCGTATCGTCAGTGAAGAGCGTGATCAAGCGGCGATGTGGGCCGCCGGCTAGCCAGTTGGAAAAGCCGTCTAACTTGCCGTAGGCTGAGTCGAACAGCAAGACGTCAGTGACCTTATCTGGCAGTCCACCGATCTTGAGCGTTCCGCTCAGGCCCCCATAGCCGCCGCTGTGTGCGGAGAGGACGATGTTGTAGATGGTGGCGGCCGGGATGACGTGCTGCTCGACCAAAAAACCGGCAACGCGATCCATCAGCTTTGAAAAAGCGCCGGGTTCGTGTTCGAGCCGGCCAAAATCGGAGTCGGGTGCATCGTACGGGCCTTGCGGTACGATGAGAATCGCGTTGACATGGCTAGCAGCGACTTGCTCGCGCATTTTGTAATAGTCGAGCACGCGAGTGACGTGGTTCTTCCAGCCATGGAAGTGAACGATGAAGCTGACGCCTTGCGGAGACGGTGTGAACCCCGCGGGCACAAATATCCCGACCGTGCTATCCGTGTAATGGCCGGCGCGATCGTAGGTCTTGCCTTCGTACTGGTGGCCGTTTGCACGGCTTGCATACGGATACGGCGCCTCGGGAAAGCGCTCGAAAATCGTACGGCCGGCCGGACTCTCGGTCCACTGGGCATCATCCGCGCGAAGCATTGCCGGCACTCCCATGATCGCGGCGCATAGCAATGCGAGTATCCATTTCATTTGGTGACTGATTGCGGATGACTTGGAGTTTCCTCCACGGGCTGAGACCGTGGGGTCATGGCTGAAGATTAATGTCTAACGTCTCCCCGCTGGCGTCATTTCCGACCGAATCCGTATTTTCGGACAGATCCCCCTCCATTTCAACGTGAATGCCGATCAATGCACTTTGTTGCGGATCGTAATATGCCGTGCCCTTGGAAGTGCGTATACCCTTTGCAGTTGTCTCGGTGGAGTCCACGGCGAGGACGACCACATCATGGCCGCGGTATGACTGCGTTCCCGTGACGGAAAAGTTGACCAGTTCGTTATTCTTGTCTGCGACGACGAGACGCCAAGCATCGCCCGGTTGGAACGCTTTGCGTTTGCCGGCTCCAAGTGCGACATCGTTGAAGAGCGACAGCCAGTCGGACAAGCGAAAAGCAGCGAGATTTGAAACTTCTTCTGCCGAGGGGGAATAGATGTGCCCTCTTGTGGATTGGAACTTTTCGATAGCGGCCGTTGTGATGCTTGAGTCGTACTTCGGCACGATTTGGCCATCCGGCAGAACGCTGCCTTCGAACCTGCCATCCGGGTTCGGTATATGCACGCTTCGCGGCAATGCAAAATGTGAGGTCATCGTGGCGTGCGCACTGCCATCTGAGTCCACCCGGTCGATTGCGACGCTGAACGTGAGTGTCAGCCCAATTTCCCTTTTCTTGCCTGCCCCGACTAATTCTTTAGGTAGTCCCGGCGGCGGCGTGTGTCTGACAAGCTTCGTGATTTCGTAGCTGAGGGAATCACCGGCTTTGCGCGTGTCCGCGTTGGCAATAGCACTGGCACTCGCAGTGAAGAAAAATCCCACTGCAGCTGCAAGCAAAATTCTAGTTTTCATGATCCCCATTGAAATTTGACCCTTCTACGCATTACTGCTGAAGGTTGATGTCCATGATTCGTGTGAATTTGCCTCCGGGCATATCTTGCTCGGATTCGCTGTGTAGACCAACCATCACATTTTGTTGAGGATCGTAGTAGGCGGTGCCTGTGGTGCGCTGTGAACCTTGAGGTGTCACCTGCACAGACGTCAGCGCGAGTGCAACAACATCGTGACCGCGATACGACTGTTTCCCCGTGTTTGAAAAGTTGATGGTTGCATTTCCCTTATCCGCGATGATGATGCGCCACGCATCGCCGTCCTTGAAAACCGTACGCTTACCCGCCCCCAATGCGACAGCGTTAAAGAATGAAAGCCCGTTGGCCAAAGTGTACGCTGCCATGTTCGTCTGCTGCTCGGGTGAAAGAGTGGATGCTTGCTTTCCGTGGTTCGTGGCGGCGGTTTGACTTGCGGCCGTCACTGCGGCAAGGTCGAAGGTGGGCACGATCTGCCCATCGAGAAGTACGCTGCCTTCAAAGCTAGCATCGGAGATGGGGTTGGGCATGCCAGCTAGCCCGCTTGATTGTGCATGTGTCGCGATCGTGGCGTGTGCACTCCCACTTGGGTCTACGCGGTCGATCGCGACCTGGAATGTGAACGTTTGTGGCTTGTTGGCATTTGCTCCCCATGCCTTGAGAAGAAAAGCCGGTATCTGTGGTGGTATGGGCGATTTTGTCAGAATGCTCACCTCATAGTTGAACGAATCGCCGATTTTGCGCGTGTCCGCATTGGCGGTTGCTGCGGCAACGAAGAAGAAAATTGCAGCAGCGATAAGCAGAATTCTTATCTTCATAGGTTATTTTGTCTCCTTGAAGTCGGCTGGTGGCGAAAAGAGCGCGGTATCTTGCTTATCGATAGTTCGGATGTTGCCACGTTCCAGGGCGACGCTAAAGGCAGTGGGCGTACCTTCATCAACGGTGACAACGCGGTACAAGACGAGGCGCCCTGGGTCTCGATGTGAGACTGAGCTTGTTAAAGCGCACGCCGTAACAAGCGCTTGCGCATTTGCTGGATCCAGGGACGAGTTGTACTGAGGATCTGCGAGGTCGCTGACGTATTCCGTTTCTACGATCTGATGCAGGCCCGCAGAGCAAAAGAACGTCATTTGTGGCACATTGATCGATCCGCTGGTGCGGTAGCCGCGTGCCGAATAACCTGCGATTTTTGCCGGCGGAAGCGGCTCGACGATTGGATCCTTTTCAAGCGTGGGTTGGGCGACCGTCTGCGTGCCGGATTGCACGGTGTAGGTCTCAACGTTCGCGGCAGTCTGGAAACTCTGGTACGTTTTTGTTGTAGTATTGAGCGTTATGCTGAGACCTTGATCGGGCTTTTCGATGGTAGTAAATTCGGGTGTCAATGCGAGCCGGCTCCAGCCATGGTAGAAAGCGAAACCAGCTAGCACACCCGCCTTTTGACGGGCTGCCATTGCGCTCAAAGCTTCTTCGTGTTGTTTTTTCGCTGCTGCTTTTGCCGCCGCGGCGTGCGCCCGAATTGCAGCACTTGCAATCAAACCGCCGACAATCGGGATCATGGTCAGCGCTCCCATCGCAAGCGTGTTACCCAGCGCGCCGCCAGCGCTTGGCGGTTTGGGTAGTGACATTGGCGGTAGCGCTGCTATGACGGAAGCGTCAACATCGAAAGTGCCAGGTGGCGGCGGCGTTGCATCGGACTTGATGATTCGAGCGATTTCATCGTAGGCAATCCCGGGCGCTGGTGATTCCGCACTATTTGGTGAGGACGATGGAACGGCCGCTGGCGCAGGGGTACCCGCTGGGCTTGGGGCTGCGGCGCTGACACCCCAAAAGAATTCGAATATCACACTCAGGGAGAGCGCGAGTGCCGATACACGAAAACGTGTCCACCGATTCGAAATAGGTGACTTCATAGGTATCTCCAGCCGATAAAGCGCCGGTGACGGCTTGGCGACGACGGGGGTGGGCCCTTACCAAACGAGACCCTACTGCTTCAGCATCGACGCCATTACTTCAGCTATTAGACGGGGAAAGCCAAATATAATAAGAACGTTTGGTTACTGGATGAACTTGCATCTGGTAACAGGGGGCTTTCTTGATGAAGACGCTTAACCGCATCGTGTTTTCTGCCGCGCTCATATTTTGCATCGCCGCCCCGGTCGTTGCGCCGGTGGCTTCTTCCGCGCGAAGCATTGCAGCGTCGTCGCTCGCGGCGGGAACCATGATCACAGCGAAGATAGACCAAACGATTGATTCGGGCAGTGCGCACGTCGGCGACCAATTCACGATGACTGTGGTCCCGCTGTATCCGAATAACAACAACGCATTCGCCGGCGCTCAATTATATGGCTCGGTCAGCAAAGTTGTGCGCGCCGGTCAAGGCACAAACCCGGTGTTGCAGTTCGATATCGATCGCATCAAGTTGGCGAATGGGCGCAGCGCAGCAGTGGAGCTTATGGTTCAGGCACAAGAAACGCAGAAGCACAACAACGCTACCAACATCGGCTTGACGACCCTGGCCGGCATGATTGTGGGCAATATGATCGGCAAGACGGTGTTCAAGACCAAACTTGGTGGCGCTGCCGGAGCGGTCGCGGGCGCTCTATATGCATCGAACAAAAAAACCAACGTTTCCCTGCGTAAGGGTTCTACGGTCGTCTTAGAAGTAACGCACGCCGTTTCGATTTAAGGAAGCCGCGGTCGACAGTTAGCCTTCGGTCAGTTGCGAAGGCTGTTGGACTCGTTTGCGGATGACGCCGGCCTTGGCTGGCGTCTTTTTTCTTGTTCCATTCGAACGCTTTGGATTCGCCAGCAAAACGGTCTTGGATGGACTATCTTCTGCCGTTTGCCCCTTGATTTGAAGCAATTCCGGTAGCACGGCGTTGAACACGTTGACGAGGTCGGGATCGAAATGGACCCCGCTCTTGAGGTTGATCTCAGCGACTGCTGCGTGTGAGGTGACTGCCTTTTTGTAGGGACGTGCCGAGGTCAGCGCGTCAAACGCATCGCCAAGCGCGCAAATTCTGCCGACCAGGGGAATACTTTCACCTTTGAGTCCGCGCGGATAGCCTGAGCCGTCATATTTCTCATGGTGCGTGAGTGCGATCTCGGCGGCCAACTGAAGCACTCGCGACGTGCTGTCCTTTAAAATTTCGTGGCCCACCGTTGTATGGCGCTGCATGAGCTCAAACTCTTCCGGGGTGAGTTTGGCGGGCTTGCGCAGGATGCTCTCCGGTATGACGATCATCCCTAAATCGCGCAATGGAGCGGCCGTCATAATCGCTTCCTGCTCGGTGGGGCTCAAGCCCGCGCCCGCCGCGATGCAGCGACAGTAACTCGCCATCCGCGAGAGGTCACCGCTGGGCTCCGGATTGCGCAGCTCAGCGGTTGCGGAGAGCTTGAGGATTGTTTCCCGTTCGCTTCGCGTGATCTCGGCAGTAGCGGACTTTACTTGTTCTGCAAGCCAGTGGGCTGTTTCAGAAAGACGTTTTTGGCTTTGCCCCAGAATCAGCATGTTCTTGAGACGCGCCGAAAACTCGGCGGCGTCAAGGGGCTTTGTCAGAAAATCGCTCGCGCCGCACTCCAATGCGGATTGGCGAACGTTTCGAGAATGCAGTGCGGTGACCATGAGAATGGGCAGGTGGCGTTTGTTTTCCATCGAGCGCAGTGCCGTCACGCATTCAAGTCCGTCGGGCGTCGGCATATTGTAGTCGATGATCGCGAGATCGACTTCGTTGTGCGCCGCCCATTCCAGAGCCTCGCGAGATGATGAGAAACAAACCGTGTCCCCGTACTCATGTTTCTTAACGAGGCCGGCATAAATCTTGAGGTTGACGTCGTTTTCATCGACGACCAGGATTTTCATAGGTGCAGCGACTCCGGGCTAAAGCGCGATGACTAAGTTATCGGCGGGAATATGGGGGCGACGGGCATGCGTGTGATTGTGGTCACAGCCGGTTACCAAACGTCCTACCGCGAACGCTAACGATCGCGGGCACTGACCTTTGCTTGCGCGTGACGGTAGGAACCGTTGCATGCCGTGTACGCTGCGACTACCTAGTTCGCGTTGAAGCTGCCATCTTCGATCGTAATCTTCGCGGGCTGTATCCTTAAGTTTTTGGCTGCTTCGCGAACCAGCGACTCATAGTACGCAACCGAACGAGTCGCCTCGGCCAAGCTGGCCCCCGTGCCGTTCACATTGACACGGAGCGTTTGTGGAGATCCGAGGTAGGGCTGCGGTCCAGCCGACGACCCTATGCCAAAGACTGAAATGAGTCTCTCTCCCGAGCCTACCCTGTAGACCACGTTCAGGGTGAGCGGCTGACCTGCCATTGACCTGACTGCGTTAAGCGGCGGTGGCGGCGCTTGAGCGCCTTTCAGTCCATTCGGCAGTGCCCCTGATAGCTGCTCGGTCACGGATTCAACCGGCCCCAGTTCGACGTGCAGCTGTTTAGCAACCAATGCAGCCTTTTTTTGCGCGTCATTGAGTGCAAGGGTTAGCGCATCGCCGGGCAGCGAAACAGCTTGCGACGGTCCGCCATAACCACCATACATATTAACGCCACCGCGCATATCGTGCGAACTATTCATGACAGCCGAGCGCAACGCTGCGACGAACACTGGTCGCGTCACAGTTCCTAAATCGACGTCGATGGCCTCGTTGACGTTCGCATTATGATAGACCGGATATGTGGGTGGTTGATGATTGCACCCAGCAAAGGCCAGACATGCGCTCAATACTAAGACGGTATTTCGCATGATGTTAAGCCTCCAGTTAGCGGGTCGATTTGTTTTGCGGATCTGCCAATGATACGTTACTTCTAGCGAAATAGTTAACGGGCGTGTGGTATTGTGTGGACGCCCTAACTCAAGCGTGATACACTGGCCTCATTCGCCCGCTCAATAAGGAGGGCTTTATTGCCATGGACCCTACGGTTACTCCCGTTGTAGCGCCACCAGCCGCACCGAGCGCGCCAATCGACCCCGCCAAGGCGCTGAGCTATATAGCGCGTTTACGAGACAATCAGAACTTTGGCGCCGCTCTCGCTGGGGGATTGCTCGGCGCGCTCATAGGCGCGGCGTTGTGGGCTGTCATCACCGTGCTCACGAAGTTCCAAATCGGCTGGGAGGCTATCGGGGTTGGGTTCCTCGTTGGCCTTGGTGTACGCACTTTGGGTAGGGGCGTTGATCCCGTTTTTGGTTACGTAGGCGCGGCACTTTCTCTCTTTGGCATTGTGCTGGGAAACATTCTTAGCGCGATGATCTTTGTTTCTGCGGACCAGCATATTCCGTTCCTGGAATTAGCGTCGCGCATGACACTCAGTGCGGCCTGGATCATCCTGACCGCGGGATTTAACCCCATCGACTTGCTCTTCTATGGGCTGGGAGTCTATTACGGGTATCGCAATTCGTTTCACCGGCCGACCAATCAAGAACTAGCCGCACTTTCTTAAAGTGAAGAGCCGGCAGCCAAGGAGCGGCTACCGGCTCATATGTTGGACTAGCTGAACGGCGCTGGCCGGTGTAACCACGGGCACACAGTTCGGTGTAACAATTTCCATTGCGCGACAAAACAAGCATTCAGGTAGTTACGCCTTGAGTGCCGAAGTCACTCGATGAGGTGTTAAGCCGATGGCAACGATGATTACCCAAAAAAATGCAAACGTATTGGTTGAGCTTGACGGCGAGGTCGCGTATGTGACGCTCAACCGGCCCGAAAAACGCAACGCGCTTTCGCTCAAAACCATGGAGGAGTTAGGTGCGGGCTTTCGTGCGCTTGGAGACAATGCGGATGTCAGAGTCATCATCCTCAAAGCGAACGGACCTGTGTTTTCGGCCGGACATGATCTGAGCGAGATGCTCGATCGCGATCTCGATACCTATCGCAATCTTTTCGACGTGTGCGTTAAGACCATGGAAGTAATACAGAGCATACGCCAACCGGTGATTGCGCAGGTGCAAGGACCCGCAACTGCTGCCGGCTGTCAGCTTGTAGCCACCTGCGACCTCGCCGTGGCAGCCGATACCGCTTGGTTCGCGACGCCGGGCGTCAAGATCGGTCTCTTTTGCTCCACGCCGATGGTGGCAGTAAGCCGCGCAGTTGGCCGTAAGAAAGCCATGGAGATGTTGCTCACCGGCGATCCGGTTGCAGCGCACGAGGCGCAGAGCTTAGGACTGATCAACAAGGTCGTGGCTGTGAACGAGCTTGATTCGGTTACGAGAGAGCTCGCAAACAAGATCGCCGCCTCAAGCCAGTATGTCGTCGGCATCGGCAAGCAGGCATTTTACAAACAGATCGACATGCCGCAACACGAGGCGTACGAATACACTGCCGAGGTCATGTCGCGTAACGCCGAGGCCGAGGACGCGCATGAGGGGATCTCCGCTTTTCTACAAAAGCGCAAGCCGCAGTGGAGTTAGAGCCTGCCGTAATCTAAGCGCCATCGCGGATGGTTATCACGACCTGCTCTCCTATGGTAATCGCGACCCCGCTTCGAGCAGGTCGGTGACGGCACGATGCGCTTGGTCAATCGCCATGTTGGTGAACGCTCCAGCTCCCGCATCGGAGTTCGCGATGGCGATGCGGTGGAAAAGTTTGCGTCCTCGCTCCGCCGGCGAACCACCCTCGGGCCAATCAGGGTCGAAAAGAGCGTTGTACTCGTAGGCATAGCCGTGCGCCCAGCGATTGACGGTGATCGCCAAAATGTCGCGGACAGGATCGAATCCGGCGCGCCCGAGCACGCGGGTCAACAGTAGCCGCGCGTTGCGTTCCAACGTCGCAAATGTCGTGCCATAAAGCTCGCGCCTCCCGGCGCGGTGCTGATCCCTTTGTGATAGACCTGGCTTACACGGCGTGCGCAAGAGAAAGAGCGCTGCCGGCTCGCTTGGATCTTTGGGGAAATGATAGTCGCCGATGCTCACCGGGAAGTCAAGCCCTACGTAAGGATAGTAACTGCCGGGCGCAATCACTTGGGAAACTCCAAGTTTTTTGAAGGGTTGCCAATTGTTGATGACGATGCGCGTGTAAATCAGCGGTGTCTTCACTGCATAAGCGAGCGCTTCTTTTTGGGCGGCCGGAAGCTCCGGTGCGATGTAGGGCACCATCGTGTTCCAGCAGGCGAGTATACACTGGTGTGCTGTTACCGTGTTCAATTTGCTATCGTTCACGTAGGCGATTTCGACGTCACGCGCAGCTGCCGGATGGCCATTGTGGCGCACGCGAACCGCGGTGCTCTTCAGTCTAACGCACACGTCATTACCGGGGCGATCGAGCTGCGAATAATCGCAGTGGGCGGTCACGATATCTTCCATGGTGTGGCCGGCCATGCTCTGCGGGATCAGCCTGCGCACTAGCATTCGCGCAACGGAAGCGTTGCCATCGGGGAAATGAAAGATGTACGGCTCCTCTTGAGGTTTCCCCCAGTGGCCGCGACCGTCGCCGAGGTCCATGCCGACGAAGCCGGGGAATGGGTAAACGCCGTAGTCATCACCGCCCAAGTAAACCTGATATGCGGGCAACCCATCAATCCCCAGTCCCCAGATGTCGTGTGTCCAGGTTTGCAAGAATGGCAGTGCTCCCGGATCGAGCCTGGCATGCCGGGTGAGGAAATCTGCGTAGCTCGTGCGTTGGAGTTTATGCACCTTTTGCGCGACCGTCAGGCCGGGCAGATAATCTACCCGGTCGGTAAAAACGCGTGCAAGGCTTTCGCGCACGGGCCTGGACATTGGGATTTGCGCAAAAAACTGCGGCCATGGAATCTTCCTGAATCCGGCGACGAAGCGATCGCTGCCGAACGTTTCGGGATCGAAATAGACGCCGTTGCCGAGGCCGTTGTATGCTTTCTCGTCGTAATAGCGATAGAAGCGTTTTGTATCGATGCCCAAATCGCGCAGCAGCCGCTGTGCCACCGGGCTGTAGCTCGATGGCCCATCGAGTGATTGGGTTCCGCCATTGGCAAGTAGCAAGCGGCCGCGAACGTGAAATTCATTACGCTTCGCGTGTCCACCGAAATCATCCAGGTTGTCAATGATGAGGATCCGCGCATTTGGGAAGCGCTGTTTGTAAAAATAGGCGGAGGCGAGACCGCTGATTCCGCCTCCAACGACTACCAGGTCATAGCTCTCGCGCGTGGGATGCGAGGTTTGGCCGTTCTGCCAAAACGTGCCGTCACGCAGCTGGTGGGCAATGGAAAACGCGGCATTGGTTTGTCCGACGAGGCCGGTGGTATCCGGCGGATAGGCAGCATCCGGTTTAGCGCAGCCGCCAATGCCGAGGGCTACCGCAGCAACGCTGACTGCGACGCCGTCGAGGAAGTCGCGCCGGCTGATCGGCCGATCCATGCCCAGTTCGCGATCGGATGGGTTCTCAATATTCATCTGCGTACGACCACGAAGCTGAGTGCGAACTTCACAACCGCCCCACCTGTTGACACATACCTGGCACTTCGCTCGAAGATTGGCGTCCTTACACTTCGAACGGTGAGGCGTAGCTCTAGAACACAGGAGTGAACGCCTTGTATTTTATTTCGTTCGTTCTCGTTTTGATAACGACGCTTTCATCGCCGAACCACCTCACGAGTGCCAAACCTTTACCACAAAACGCCTTCGCGTATGACTCAAATGCAGCCCTTGACCTCAGGACAATCTCAAAGCATCAGATTGGGTCGGTCTTTGTGCGCGAAATTTCTTTCCGCGCGACGAACGCAAAAAGAATTCACGCCGAACTTGTTTCGCCCGCAAGCACCGATCAGTTGCACGGCGCAACACTATTCGTGCACTGGCTCGGTGACCCCAAGACAACAAATCTTTCTGAATTTTACCCCGACGCACTCGCTCTAGCCAAGCAAGGTTGCGTGTCACTGCTCATCGACGCGATGTGGGCACAACCGCATTGGTATGATCGCATTCGACTCCCCAATACTGACTACGCGAATTCGATTCAGCAAGTGATCGCCTTGCGACGTTCGATCGATTTGTTGACGCAACAGCCGGGGGTGGATGCGCGCCGGGTGGCCTTTGTCGGCCACGACTTTGGCGCTATGTACGGCGGAGTGCTTAGCGCGGTGGATTCTCGCCCACGCTGGTATGTCTTGATGGCGGGAAATCCGAGCTTTAGCGAATGGTATCTACTCTTTCCTAAATTGCACCCGCCGAAAGATCGTGGCGCTTACGTCGCGCAGATGGCGCGGCTGGATCCAACTATCTACATGGCTCAGTCGCACGCTGATGAATTCTTCTTCCAATTCGCTCAGAAAGACGATTATATTCCGATGGACCATGCGCTGGCGTTTTGGAATGCCGCACGCCTACCGAAAGGGCTGTTCATCTACCAAAGTGACCATAGTTTGAACGTGCCGGCCGCCTTCACTGACCGGATGGGTTGGTTGCAACAACGCCTCGCGAAATGAAAACCTAGGGCGAATTCCCGGAGGCAAAAATAAAAAGCCGGCCGCAATACTGCGGCCGACTCTACAACTAATCCGGCACCTACCTACTCTCCCGATAACCCTGCGGTTACAGTACCATCGGCGTTAGTGGGCTTAACTGCCGTGTTCGGAATGGGAACGGGTGTGACCCCACCACCATCGGCACCGGAAACTTTATAAATTTTAGGGCGCGAGCGTGGGGCTTGTATGGCCCGGGTGCCGTGCTCCCTGAAAACTGCATAGCGATTTAACGAACTAGCAAAACGGCTTTCGTGCAACTTCGGATTACAATAGAACTTGAACTATTATAATGCCGAGCGAATAACTCTCCGACTGATTAGTATCGGTCAGCTTCACAGATTACTCTGCTTCCACCCCCGACCTATTGCCTAGTGGTCTACTAGGAGTCTTCACCTTGCGGTTCCAGACCTTATCTTGGAGTCTGCTTCACGCTTAGATGCTTTCAGCGTTTATCAGATCCGAACGTGGCTACCCGGCTCTGCCACTGGCGTGACAACCGGTTCACTAGCGGTTCGTTCGACCCGGTCCTCTCGTACTAGGGTCGACACTCCTCAAGTCTGTAGCGCCCACAGCGGATAGGGACCGAACTGTCTCACGCATGTTTCTCCGCTATTCCTAGCGGCATAGACTATATCTTCATCCTCTTTAGTGAGGAGTCGGCGTGTGATCGTGGCCGTAAATTTTATCATCGCTTGCAATATACTTGCCTTCGATGATAGAGACCAACGATCTCGAGCATGGTGCTCTCAGTCGTTACGGGGTCAAAGCAACCGGTTAAGGTGTGCTTGACTTCCCTCGGTATTGCCCCGTCAGCTTCGGTCGATGCTGACGTCGGGTTTCACCGATATAGCCGATGTACATCCTTCAATTACTCGAAGGAGACGCAGTAATTCTACGTTCTGAACCCAGATCGCGTACCGCTTTAATTGGCGAACAGCCAAACCCTTGGGACCTACTACAGCCCCAGGATGCGACGATCCGACATCGCACATTATCCATCGTTACTGATGGTGTAGACTATATCTTCACCCTGCATGTGCTTTTCGCACGTGCGAGGGGCTGGCGTATTATAGCAATCTCAAATTTGTTCATCGCTGAACAGCGATTGCTATCGCTCTATCCTGAAAGAATAGATTAGTCGTTACGGGGTCAAGCACGCTGACTGTTAAATCGCGCGCCGACTTCCCACGGTATTCTCCTCATTCTTAGTCCGAGAATGATCGGAGTTCACCGTTATTAGCCAGTATTATAATTGGTAAACGATATTTCTACCGTTTCACCCCTTGATGTTGAGGTGCCAAACCTCCCCGTCGATGTGGACTCTTGGGGGAGATAAGCCTGTTATCCCCGGGGTAGCTTTTATCCGTTAAGCGATGGCTCTTCCATACAAAACCACCGGATCACTTAGCCCGACTTTCGTCCCTGCTCGACATGTACGTCTCGCAGTTAAGCCGACTTCTGCCTATGCACTCTTACGGTTGATTTCCGACCAACCTGAGTCGACCTTTGGGCGCCTCCGTTACTCTTTTGGAGGCGACCGCCCCAGTCAAACTGCCCGCCTGACCATGTCCACCCGCCGGATAACGGCGGAATGTTAGAGTCCCGAAATAAACAGAGTGGTATCTCAAGGACGACTCCACCACAGCCGAGGCCATGGCTTCGCAGCCTCCCACCTATCCTGCGCAGTTCATTTCAAAACTCAAGATCAGGGTACAGTAAAGCTCCACGGGGTCTTTCCGTCCTGCTGCGGGTAACGGGCATCTTCACCCGTATTGCAACTTCGCCGAGCCCCCCATTGAGACAGTGCCCAAGTCGTTACGCCATTCGTGCAGGTCGGAACTTACCCGACAAGGAATTTCGCTCAGTCTTGTTACTACCAACTACTTAGTTCTCGCGCGTAAGTGACTCGCGCGTTTTTTTATTTTCTTAGGTGGTTGGCGGATTCAACATTTCTGTGAATCTCCTCGCATCGCTGCGAGGCTCGGACTATATCATCGTCCATGAATGTGGTTCATGGCGTTCGGCATGTAGTCTCTGAGGGGATCCGTGTGGATCTTCCCTGCTGATTGTCCGCGCCGATCGGATTTTCACGCGCTCCTGAGAGCTCGTACCGTCGGATGCTCGGATGTTCCAGCATATAGCCGAATTCGCGCACGATCTTACGACCGTGCGGGGCAATTCCAAATTACCTTAGGACTGTTATAGTTACAGCCGCCGTTTACTGGGGCTTCAATTCAAAGCTTTGCCTTGCGGCTAACCTCTCCTTTTAACCTTCCAGCACCGGGCAGGCGTCAGCCCCTATACGTCCGCTTTCGCGTTTGCAGAGACCTGTGTTTTTGTTAAACAGTCGCTTGGGCCTGTTCACTGCGACCCTTTCGCGCCACAACAGTAAATGCGTGTACGCTAATCGGGCACCCCTTTTCCCGAAGTTACGGGGCTAATTTGCCGAGTTCCTTAACAGGGGTTCTCTCGTCGTCTTGGCATTCTCTGCCAGTCTACCGGTGTCGGCTTGCGGTACGGGTACCAATGACCCTTGCTAGACGCTTTTCTTGGCAGTTGAGTATAGTTCACT
>Ga0209220_1000007_pt1:0-67500 | contig 143872 bp, 135 predicted proteins | sample BlaSpr_A8_OM3_M3_FD_187984 | JGI IMG/M metagenome (GOLD analysis project Ga0209220, IMG submission 187984) | Forest soil microbial communities from Thunder Bay, Ontario, Canada - Black Spruce, Ontario site 2_A8_OM3_M3 (SPAdes) (version 2) | ecosystem: Environmental > Terrestrial > Soil... | reverse complement strand
CCCAACCCCCGCGAATCTGGCCGCCTTCATTGAACAGTGTCACTACCGCGCGAAAGCCCTCGCTGTTTCAGACGAGGCTTATTTCGAATTACTCTCATCCAGCGGACCTTCCGCGCGCACCGAGTGGATCGCGCTCGCCCCGGTATTGACCGTCGGCGAGACGTTTCTCTTTCGCGACCCCGCGCTGTGGAAATTGATCGAAACAACATTGCTGCCCGGTCTTGCCGGATTGACGCGGCCACTCTGGCTGTGGAGCGCAGGCTGCTCCACCGGCGAGGAGACCTACACTCTGGCGATCGTCGCGCGGCGCGCGTTGAATCCCGGTAACTTTGCAATTCTCGGCAGCGACGTCAACCCCAAAGCGATTGCGGCCGCGCGTGTAGGGGTCTACACGCCGTGGTCGCTGCGCGGAGTGAACAACTCGAATCACTCCGGCATGATTCTCAGCGGCACGCAAACAGTGCGCATCCACGATGACGTCAAGAGCGACATCCGCTTCGAAGTTCATAATCTGACGGACCCGTCCGCATATCCGCCGGCCGGCATGTCATCGTTCGAATGCATTCTCTGCCGTAATGTTCTGATTTACATGACCGCCGAGGCGAAAGCAACCGTCATCCGCAATTTGGCCGGCTGCCTCACACCGGGCGGCGTCCTCATTCTCGGACACGGCGAAGCAACCGGAATCGATATCGCGGGTTTGCTCGTCGAGCGTCACGATGCTGCAGTCGTCTACCGCAAGCCGCTGGTACCTTTAATCGCGGTTGTACCACAAGCGATCGTACCAAAAGCCGGCAACCGCAAAGCGAATGCGCGGCAGGCCAGCACGTTGCGTTCGCCACGGCCGGACGCACGCAAAGCCGACGCAACCGCACGACCTCTGCGCGGCCGGCAAGCGTCTGAACAGCCCACCCACGCATCTGCGGTCGAACAGGAAACGCGATCGATCGAGCTTTTGAACAAGGCAGTGATAGAAGCGCGGTCCGGACGTAACGAGGCCGCCGAGCGGCACGTACATGCGGCGATCACGATCAATCCACTGCAGCCGGATCCTTATGTCTTGCTGGCCGCCCTGCTGGCGGCCCGCGACTCTTATAAGGAAGCTGAAGCCGCGCTGCGGCGCGCGCTCTTCTTGGACCCCGTGTACATCCCGGCGCTCTGGCAACTCGGAACCTTGTACCGCCTCACGAACAAGACTCGCCAGTCGACCTACACGTTTGCTCGACTGCTCGCACGCCTCGACGGCTTGCCAGGTGACAAAGAGGCTTTGCCCTTCGACAGCCTGACCGTAGACGAGTTGAGCACCCTACTGCGAGCAGCACTTGGCGAGACGCCGCATGAGTAAAGCAGCTCTTGCCCGCACTCCCGAAGCGCCGTTGGCTGCCGACTACGCGCACACCCACCTGCTCACACGTGTCGACCGTTATACGCTCGCGGTTCCGATCACGAGCGTCATCTCAATCCATGAAGCGCCGATAGTTTTTCCCGCTCCCTGCGCACAAGCGGGCATCATGGGCGCGATCCGCTTTCAAGGCATGGCCGTGCCGGTGTTTGATCTGCGCCGCAGTCTCCGTCTGCCGGCGCGCCCGCTGCAATACAGCGACCGTCTGGTTTTGCTGGATGCCGGGATTCGTATCATCGCGATGATGGTCGAAGAAGTGTTGGATTTTGCCGCCCTCACGGTTGATGCGGGCAGTAGTATCGATCAGCTCTTCGGCGATAGTGCGGTCAACACCAATATTATTTCCGGCATCGCCTGCGCGCCGCAGCTCTGCGGCATAATCGATCCGGCCGGGCTCGTGCAACCCGACGTGTGGGATACGGAAACCGTCTCCGAGATTTTCGAGCAGCCCGTCGACGAGTCCGATCCGTTTTGGGCACGCACGCAGGCGCTGGCAGAAATTCCCAAGCCTCTGAATGTCGCGGGCGTGGAAGCAGCTATCTTCAAGCTAGCCGGCCAGCGCTTCGGCATCCCCTTGGGAGCGATACTCGAGTTTTTCACCGATTCGCCGCATTCGCCTATTCCGGTACGAGCCGGCATCGCAGTATCGCTTTTGAACCGGCGCGGCGAGGCAGTGATGCTCTTCGATCCTCGCCCTATCTTGGGCTTACCGCCGGCGGCGCTACCCGAGCAAGTCGATGGCATCGTGCTGAGCGGGGAGCGTTGCAAGATGGCAGTTCCCGTCGATACCTTGGAGGGGCTCGGTTTGCTGCCACATGTGGACGCAACCATAAAACCGGGACGCTTCTGTCTCTCAGTGCATCCAAGCGATAGAGGTGCTGTGTTGCTTTTGGATGTGCCGGCATTTTTACAGAGCGCGCAATCGGCATTCGTGCCTGGACCGGCGCTCACCCCGACCGCAAACGCGTGAAACTTGTGAGGTATATTCAATGAACGGGACTCTGACAACGCTCCACGAGATGTTCTTCAAAGAAAAGACCATCAGCCGACGCATCTGGACCATGATGTTGCTGCTGGGAGCGGTCGTGGCGCTGCAAATCGTTTTGGCAGTCACGCTGCCGCGGCTCATCCTCAATCGCGAACGCGCGGTTATCGATAGCCTGCAGCCGATCATTCTCACCTCGACAGACGTGCGCCGCGACGTGTTAAGCATGATCGGCGGCTCCGCGCAGTGGGGTTTGACCGGCAAGAGCACCGACTTGGCCCTGTATCGCTTCGGGCTAGCGAGCTTGCCCAACGACATCACAACCCTCAAGATGATCGGAGCGAGCAATAAGAACCGCGAGCTCGACGACAAGATCGACTTGCTGGCCCAAGCCGCGCAGGATGAATTCAGCACGGTGCAGGCCCTTGTCGCCGGCGCGGACGTCAACACGGCACATATCCAAAAACAAGTCGCCGCCGGCATTGTCGACGAGCGTGACAAACTCGCCCGTTTCATGACCGCCGAACGCCAGCTGCGCGATGCGGTGGAACGCGAGCGCACCAACCAAGAACGCCAGGCGACCAATTTGATGTTGTTGCTCGTGATGTTGTTGGTGTTCTCGTCTTTGACCGTCGCCGGCATCGCATTCTACGTCGCCAAGAAGAACGTGGAAACGGTGAGCAAAGCCGCGCGCGATCTTTCGGCGGTATCGCACTCGATCGCCGCGGGAGATTTCACCAGCCGCGTTGACCTCAAGACCGAGGACGAATTGGAGACGCTGGGCGACGCGCTGAACAACATGGTTGAAAAGCTGGGCGCTTCTTTGCAGCAGGTGCAGAGCACCGTGAATGAGTCGACGGTCGCCGTCATGCAAATTGCGACCACGGCTCAGGAACAGGAGCGCATGACCACCCAACAATCGGTGGCCATGAGCGAGATATCGCAGACCATTCAAGAGCTCAACTCGTCATCGCAAAACACTGCCGCCCAGGCGGAGTCAATCTCCACCAAGTCACAGGAGAGCGCCGAAATTGCGCGTCGCGGCCGCGCCGACGTGGAAACAAACGTCTCCATGATGCTCGCGCTGCGCGATCGTTTTCGCCAGACGAGCGACCGCATCGCCCATCTGTCGGAGCAGATCGCGCAAATCGGAACCATCACGCGTACGGTTGCCGACTTCGCCGCGCAGACGAACTTGCTCGCGCTCAATGCCGCCGTTGAAGCGGCGCGTGCGGGCGAACAGGGCCGCGGTTTCGCTGTGGTCGCTGCGGAAATTCGCAAGCTGGCGGACCAGAGCAAGACGGCGACCGAGCGCATCGATGCACTCACCCGCGAGGTGCAGCGCGCATCGGATGAGTCGGTGATGGCCATGATCGAGGGTAGCCGCAACGTCGATGAAAATGCCAGCCACGCAGCACAAACCGGCCAGGCGATCGCAGAGATCATCGAAACGCTGCAACATACGGTCGATTCGATGCAAGAGATAGCGCTCGCCGCCAAACAACAGTCACACAGCATCGAGCAGGTAACCCAAAGCATCACCGGCGTGAACGCAGCGATGCGCGACGCCGTCTCCGCTACCGGACAAACACAGGAAGCGACGCAGCGGCTCAACGAGCTGGCGCTGGGACTCAAACACATGGTGGCGGCCTATCGGATTTAAGAAAGTCTAAGGCTCTACAATGGACGTATCGCCTTCAGAGCTGGCCGAGCTCAAGAGCGTTTTCAAAGCCGAGTGCGAGGAACACCTCGCTGCGCTCGATACTTTGCTTTTGAAACTCGAACAAGCCCCCCAGCACACGCCCACCCTCCAAGAAACATTTCGCCGCGTGCACAGCATAAAAGGCGCGGCCCGTATGGTCGGCTATGCCGGCCTCGAGCTGTTGGCGCACACCTTGGAAGCGATTTTGGCGAACGCGCGCGATGGCAAACAATTGCTCACGCCGCCATTGATCGCAGCGCTCTTCGAAGGGGTCGATGCGATCGGCGACTTGCTTCGCTCCGACACCGGGCGTTCGGAAGGCGAGGCGCGAGTACGCGCAGCGCTTGAGCGCGTCGGCATGTTGAGCGCTGCGACCGGCGCGAGCGTGACGATGTTAGATCGCAGTGCATATGCTCCGCCGGAGATCACCCAGCCTCAAGGCGGCGACGTCATTCGCGTCAGCGCTCACAAAATCGATGGTCTGCTGGCGGCACCAAGCGAACTGCTGCGAGAGCACGCGAGTGAAGAGCGAGAGCTCAAGGAGTTGAACGCCTTGCTCGACGGGGTTTTCGACGCGGTCGATTCGGTGCGTGCCCATCAGGACCAGCAGCGACGCCTCGCGGCGTTGGAGCATGCGGTCAGTGTGGCGGGCAAACGCCGTGATCATGCACGCGTGCTTCTCAACCGCATCGCGGAGCGCAATCTGCGGCGCTCGCGTTCGCTGGAAGAACTGCGCCACGGACTGGCGGGACTCGGCATGCTTCCGGTACAGACTATTCTCGCCGGCATGCCTCGTCTTGTTCGCGATACGGCGCTTGCCCAGGGCAAACGAGTCGAGCTGCAAGTCACGGGCGCCGAGGTTGAGATCAGCAAGGCGGTTTTGGACCGGCTCATGGAACCGCTCATTCAACTCGTCAAGAACGCGATCGCGCATGGTCTCGAAACGCCTGAGCGGCGCGTCGCTCGCGGCAAAAGACCCGTGGGCGTTGTCAAGATTTCCGTGAGCACCGGAACCGCAAGCGCCACCATTTGCGTCGAGGACGACGGCGAAGGCGTCGATAGCACTCGTATTCGCGAGGCTATCATCGTCGATAAGTACGTCAGCCGCGCAGAAGCCGAAATGCTTTCCGAAAACAGATTGCTGCAGTTCTTGTTCAAGCCCGGCTTTTCTACGACCGAGCGCACCGACTCGATTAGCGGCCGCGGAGTTGGGCTGGACATCGTCGCGGAGCGGATAATGCAGTTACGCGGGACCTACCGGATGGAAAACGTCACCGGCCGCGGCTTCCGCTTCTTCCTCACCGTGCCGGTCAACTTGCTATGGTCGTCCGTCCTTTCGGTGCGATCGGGAAAATTAGAGACCTGTCTGCGTCTCAGCGACATCAGCGAAGCGCTGACTCTGCGTGCCAGCGATGTCGTGCATATCGATGGAAACTTGTGCGCCACCTTGCAGGGTGAAACACTACCGCTGCTGCCACTCTCGTTCATCGGCGGCGGTGATGGCGAAATAACCTTTGGAATCGACGGCCAGGTCACGGCGTTGATCATCGAGTATGGCGAGCGGCGCGCGATGTTCGTCATCGATGAACTCAGCGGCGTTTCCGACGTCATTATTCGCACTCTGCCCAAGCCACTGGGGCAGCTACCCGGCATCGCGGGCTACTGCATCCTGGCATCTGGCAGTCCGGTCTGCGTGCTTGATGGAGAGTTCATCGTCAATGCGGCGTTCGAGCATAATGCGTCAGGTCACGTACGCCACGTCCAACCGACCGCCAAGCGATCTCTTCTCATCGTCGAGGACTCACTGACGACGCGCACGCTGCTGCGCAACATCATGATCAGCGCGGGCTATGACGTGGACACCGCGGTCGACGGTGCCGATGGCTGGCTCAAGGCGCAAGAACATAGCTATGATTGCATCGTTAGCGACATCGAAATGCCCAATATGAATGGTTGGGAGTTGTGCGCGCGCGTCAAGCGCGAGATGCGCTTGGCTGATACTCCCTTCGTACTCATCACCTCGCTCTCAAAAGACGAGGAGCGACGTCGAGGCCTCGAGCTTGGTGCCGACGCGTACATGGTCAAAGGGCTTTTCAACGAGCAAGAGCTGCTTGAAACCGTTGAGCGGCTCGTGGCATGAGTAAAACCGTTAAGCAGATCGCGGCATGACCAAAACCCGCTGGGCACGAGTGCTCATTGTCGAAGAATCTCCGGATGCAGCACGTGTTTTGGCGGACGGCATCAGCCTGGATCAGCGTTTGGCGGTCGCCGGCGTGGCCTATTCGGCTAGTGAAGCGGTAACGCTCGCCGATCGCCTCAAGCCCGACGTCATCACCGTCGATCTCGCGCTGCCGGAGGAAACCGGCCTCGACGTCATCTTGCGAATTTTGCGCAAAGAATACGTTCCCATCATCGTCGTTAGCTCGCTCTTAGGTAATAGCGCATCGAGCTTGGCTTTTCGGGCGCTGCTGGCCGGCGCGGCCGATATCATACCAAAACCCGCAAGCGACCCCGCGGCGCTGGAGGGATTTTTCAGGGATCTCAACGAGCGCATCTCGTTGCTGGCGACCGCGCAAGCAGTACCGACCCACCGTCCGGCTGTCTTGCGTCCGTTGCGGGGGCGCGCCGCGGCGAATGGCTCCGCGGTTGACTGCGTGGTAGTTGGTGCCTCCACCGGCGGACCAACTGCGTTGGTGGAATTGCTCAACGGCCTGGGCAATGATTTTCCCGCGCCGCTCATAATCGTCCAACACATCGCTGCACCATTCGTAGAAGGCTTGGTGCGCTGGCTCAACCAGGAGACGCCCATGCATGTCCAGCTTGCCAAAGATGGCGACCGGCTCGAAGCGGGGCATGCCTATATCGCCCCCGCGGCTGCCGATCTCATCGTTAAATCAGACGCGACGCTCTCAGTGCGCATGGTTCCCACCGCTCGCTCGCAGATCGCTCCGTCGGCTGACATATTGTTCGAATCCGCCGCCGAAATCTACCGCAGCCGCTGCGCCGGCGTGCTGCTTTCCGGAATGGGGAAGGATGGCGCCGCCGGTCTCCTCAAAGTGCGCTCTAAAGGCGGCAAGACGTTCGCACAAGATCAGCGCAGCTGCACGGTGTTCGGCATGCCTGATGCGGCCGGGCGATTGGGTGCAGTGGAGACGTTTGGTGAGCCGCGCAGCATCGCACAGCGACTGCGTCAGCTTTTTGAAAAACCTGAAAGGACAGCCTGGTGAGCAAAACAGTTTTGCTCGTCGACGACAGCGTGACGCAATCGTTCCATCTCAAGCTCGCGCTCGTGCGCGGAGGCTTCAAAGTCTTGACCGCCATCGATGGCCGTTCGGCGCTCAAGACGCTTGCCGCCGAGCCGGTTGACATCGTGCTCGCGGACGTCATCATGCCCATGATGGACGGCTATGAGCTGTGCCGCCAGATCAAGGATAGCCCCAAGCACTCGAAAACGCCCGTCGTGCTCATGAGCGCGCTCGGGGAAACGACAGACACCTACTGGCGCAAGCATGCGGGCGCGGACATGTATGTCGCGAAGACGGCTGATGCCGGAAAATTAGTGAAGACGCTCGAGGATCTGCTGGCCGGCAATCCGGTGCCGAGCGAGGAAGCCTAATCCGGCTCCGTTTCTTCTTCCCACGCCCGCTTCAGTGACGTGCCCCAGTGCAATTTACGCTCGAGAGTCCTAAAGAAATGACGCTCGTCTAACTGCACGAATTCAATCGGCCGCGGCGCGCGCACCACTTCCACTCTAGCGCCGGGCGATAATTCTTGTTCCGGCTGTCCATCCACGAAAAGCTGCGTGCCTGCACTTTCTTTCGGCAAAGAAATTTGAATGATTTCATCAGCGCTCACGATGAGCGGCCGGGAGAAAAGCGTATGCGGGCAGATCGGTGTTATGCCGACTGCTTGCAGATGCGGAGACATGATGGGGCCACCGGCCGACAGGAAATAAGCGGTTGAGCCGGTCGGGCTGGCGACGATGATTCCGTCCGCGGGAATGGTCGCGATCGCTTCGCCGCCGATGTGGATGCCAAAATTCACGACCTTGCCGTGATGCGTGCGATCGATGTGAACATCGTTCACCGCATAATAACTGCGGCCCGATCCCTCCACGCGGGCTTCCAGCGCAAGGCGCGCCTCAGTCTCAATCCCATCGGTCAGTAAATGCTCGATCGTCTTTTCAAAGCTTCCCGGTGCCACTTGCGCGAGAAAGCCGATGCGCCCAAAATCAACGCCGATGATGGGAATGCCCAGCGGCCCGGCGAGATGCGCCGCCTGTAACAGCGTGCCATCGCCGCCGAGCGAGACGATCAGATCCGCCGACTGCGGAAACGACTCGGTTCCCCCCGGTCCGTCAAGTTTGAGCCCCTGCCTTTGGGAGGGGTGTACCTGAAACGCGACGTTATGCTTGCGTGCCAGGGCTGCTATCGCACGAGCCGCGTCGATAGCAGCTTCGCGGCGCAGGTCGACGAAGAGCGCTAAATTAGAAACTTTGCGATGCGCCATCAGCCGAGCGCTTCGTGAGCTTTCCGCACGACCCCCGCTATGTCAATGCGCTGCGACGGCGCGATATCTGGAGAAGCGATATCCGAACGTGCGCGTGCTCCTAGCAAGAATTCTATGTTGCCTGCAGGCCCTTTGAGCGGCGAATACGCTAGCTGTTCGACAACGAAGCCCGCGTTCGTCAACTGCAGAGCGACGTCTTCGATCGCACGCTCATGCGTCGCTGCGTCGCGAACGACGCCGCCTTTTTCCACGGCGGCTCGGCCGGCTTCAAATTGCGGCTTCACCAGTGCGATCAAATTTCCGCCGGGCTCTAGCGCCGCGTGGAGCTGTAGTGCAAGCTTCCCTAGCGAGATGAATGAAACGTCGATGCTCGCGAATTCAAACGGAGCTCCTAAACGGCCGACGTCGGCGTTGCGGAAGTTGCAACGTTCGACGACCGTCACGCGGGAGTCTTGGCGCAGCGACCACGCGAAATGCCCGTAGCCGACATCAACCGCAACCACCGCTGCAGCGCCGTGCTGCAACAGGCAATCAGTAAAGCCACCGGTTGAGGCACCCACATCGAGGCAACGTAGACCGGCCGGCGACCAGACGAACTCCTTGAGCGCATGCTCGAGCTTGTAACCACCTCGGCTCACATAGCGTTCGTCCGCATGCACCTCGATGGCCGCACCCTCAGGAACTTTGTAACCCGCTCTGTTCTGGGTGCTACCGTTGATCCTCACCCGGCCAGCCATTATGAGCGCTTGTGCCCTTTCCCGTGAGATGCCGGCCTGACTTGCGACGACCAGATCGAGGCGCCGGTTCACGAACGTCAGCTAGCGCGCGCCGTCTTCGAAATCGGGGTCTTGAGCGGAGTTGTCTGCATACGGCTCATCAGCTTCGGTCTGGACGTCTTGCAAGGCGGTCTTCACTTGCACTTCTGCATCGCTCAAGAGCGAGCGGCAGATTTTTGCGAGGCCCGTGCCTTCCTTGAACAACGCCAGCGATTCCGCCAGCGGCAGATTGCCGTCATCCAAACGCTCGACGATCTCCTCGAGGCGCACGAGAGCTGCCTCGAAGTCCGGCTGCTCGGCTGCACTTGCGGGTTGCCCGCCATCGGGACTAGCCTGTGTTTTTTTCATTCTCATCTCGCTTTGCGGTCACGGCGGCCGAGAGCCAGCCAGATCTTAGTTCGACTTCGATCGCGTCGCCGCGGTCCGCCTTTGCGGCCTCGCTCAAAACGGCGCCGCGCTTGTCGTAGACGATCGCATAGCCGCGCTGCAGCGTTTGACGTGGTCCGAGCGTCGCGAGGCGCGCCTCGAACAGCCCCAGTTTATTGCCGCGCGCCGCGATCGTTGCCGCACACCGTTCTTTCAGTGCAGCGCTGGCGGCGGTAAAAGCGGCTTCCTGGGTGTGAAGTAGCCGCAGTTCTACGACGGGCAGCCGTACCGCTGCAGTTTGCGATCGCCGGCGCCAGATCTCAATCCGGCGTCGCGGATCGCAGCGCGAAAGCCGGCCGACTATTTCGTCAGCGCGCTGCGAACGAACGCCCCAGAGGCTTAGGCCCGTGCGGCGGAGGTCGCGCAAAGCCGTGACGAGACGAAATCCCATGCCGCGAGTCGAACGCGCCAGCGAACGCCTCAGCCGCCCCTCGTTTACGGTGATGCGCTCCAACAGAGCCTCACGCTCGCGCGCCACGAACTCCGCCGCGGCGGTGGGAGTTGCAACGCGGCGGTCTGCGACAAAGTCTGCAATTGTAAAATCCGTCTCATGCCCAACGGCGCTAATGACGGGCCGAGCGCACGCCGCGATTGCACGCGCGACTATCTCACTATTGAAGGCCCACAAATCCTCGATCGATCCGCCGCCGCGCGCCACTACGACTACTTCCACCGGCATATTCCCAGCCAACCGAATCGCGCGCGACAAAGCAGGCGCGGCAGCAAAACCTTGCACCGGCGCATGTACGACCGAAATCCGCACGTGAGCGCCCCGCCGCTTGCAAGTGGTGATGAAATCTTGCAGCGCCGCGCCATTCTTGCTCGTGACGATTGCGACGTCGCGAATGAATGCCGGGATAGGACGCTTGCGAGCATCTTCGAACAGGCCTTCACGCCGCAGGCGTTCCTTCAGCAACTCGAACTCGAGATGCAAGGCGCCTTTGCCCACCAAGACGATGTCCTCGACCATGAGCTGGTACTTGCTGTTACGATCGTAGATGTCGACGCGGCCGTCGATTTCTACCGCCACGCCATCTCCGAGCGGCAGCTTCACGCGCAATTGTTCTGCAGTGCTGCGGAAGCACACGCAATCAATGAGACCTTGGCTGTCTTTAAGAGAGAAATACACGTTGCCGTCAATAACACGGCATTTCGATATTTCGCCTAGCACGCGAACCGCTGATGGAAATTGTTGATGCAACGCTTGCCGGATGCGGCGGCACAACTCCCCGACAGAAATCGCCGGCACTTCAAACAGACTACGCATCATGGCGAGCTTACCGGCGCCGGCGAAGCAATCGGGTTCAACGTGGCCGCAGGCGACGGCTCCATCACCGGGCTGCCTTGCGGCACTGGGAGGGGCGACTCGAGAGTCGGATCGGTTTCGGTTGGCCCGAAAGGTTGCGAGATTGCGCCCTTACCAGGGAGATGCAAGTCAGCTTTCGCGGTCACCGGCTTCGCCTTGTGCGGTTGGCAGTACGCGAGCGGCGCGGTCCCGTTCAAAAAGTACTCGGGTAGGCCGCCATATCCGGGAGGCGCGCGCCGGTCACCGCATACGCGGACTTTTTGCACGTCGGGCGGCACGGGACCGAACGCTTGCGCCGCCGTGCCTTTCAATGCCGATTTCATGAAGCGCGACCAAATTCTGGCGGGAACATTGCCGCCATAAGATTCGTACATCGGCTTGTAATCGTCGTTGCCTACCCAGACCGACGCCGCTAGCTGCGGCACGAATCCGACGAACCAAGCATCCCGGAAATCTGAGGTGGTGCCCGTCTTGCCCGCCGCCGGCCGGTCGATGATCGCATTTGGATAGCCGGTCCCTTCTTGTATCACGCCTTCCATCATTGTAGTCATGATATAAGCGGTCCCGGGAGCAAGCGCAGCTTTGCGTTGCGGAAAGCGATTATCCCGGACGACAAGGCCGTATTGATCTTCGACGTAACGAATGGCGGTTGGCGGCGTGAAGATTCCTCCGCTGGCTATCGTGGAGTACCCCGACACCATGTCGAGGGGTGAGACAACAGCAGTGCCGAGCGCGAGCGACAGATCCGGCTCGAGGTCCTCGGTGATTCCCATGCGATGCGCGTAGTCGATGACGTTGCCGATGCCGATGTCATTGGCGAGGCGCACTGCCACGATATTGCGCGACAGCTCGAAGGCGCGACGAAGGCTCACTGCACCGAGATAGCGGTGGTCGTCGTCAGACGGCCGGTAGTCCGTGCCGTCTCCCGCGGAATATCTCACCGGAGCATCTTGATAGATGGTCGAGACCGGCACTCCTCGGTCCACCGCGGCTGAGTAGACGTAACCTTTGAACGAAGAGCCCGGCTGACGGCGCGCCTGCCAGGCCCGATTGAATTGGCTCTTGGGAGAAAATCCGACGCCGCCGACCATCGCCAGGATCTGACCCGTGCGCGGATCTTCGGCGACGAGCGCGCCTTGGTGCATGCCATAGCCCTCTGCTCGTCCTTGGGCGACGCCTTCAGTCACGGCTTTTTGAGCTAAGTCTTGCAAGCGCGGATCGAGCGTGGTATACACCGTGAGTCCGCCACGGTACACCGTATCGAAGCCAAAGTCCCGGACGAGCTCCGCGATGACATACGTGGCAAAGTACGGATAACGATAGGATTGGATCCCGTTACCCTGCGCACCGATGAAATGCAATTTTTGCGCGAACGCCGCTTCTGATTCAGCCTGCGTGATGAATTTCGCCGCCACCATGCGCTCGAGTGCGTGACGCTGGCGGTCTTTGGCGCGCTGAAGATCCGTGTACGGCGAATACAATGATGGCGCCGCGATGAGTCCTGCCAGCATTGACGCTTCCGGCAGCGTCAGGCGCGATACGTCTTTGCCGAAGTAGGCGTGACTTGCAGCCTGGATACCGTAAGCGCCTGCGCCAAAATATACCAGGTTGAGATAACGCTCCAATATTTCGTCTTTGCTGTAGAAGCGCTCGATCTGCATGGCCAGCAGTGCTTCTTGGACTTTGCGATCCAACGTGCGCCTGTTGGTGAGGAACAGATTGCGTGCGAGCTGCTGCGTGATGGTGCTGGCGCCTTGCGTGATGGCCTCGTGACGATAATTCGCAAGCGCGGCACGCATGATGCCACGCGCGTCGACGCCCCGGTGCGTATAAAAACGCTCGTCTTCAACAGCGACGACCGCCTCGCGCATGACCGTTGGGATCTGCGTGATCGGCACGTAGACTTTGTATTTGTCGTAAAGCCGCGCCAGCCGAGTCCCGTCACGTGCGATGACCACGGTCGGCGACGTGGGTTCGATGATTGAGAGCTGGCTTATATCCGGCAGATTTTCGCCGTACGCCCCCACGACGCTCCACAGCGCAATCCCCGCGGCAAGCACTATCACCGCCAGCACCAATAGTGTGGCGCTCAGCGCGATTCGCAGGCGGCGGCGGGCTTTCGCTTTCATAACAAAACTGGGCTCAAGGCGTAGTATTGGTGGGACTAGCTGGGCTTTTGGCGAGCGCGTCGAGCACCGCATTCACGAACTGCCCGCTTTGGGCTGTCGAAAGGCGGCGCGCCAGCTCGACCGCATGGTTGATGGTAGCAAGCGTGTCAGCCTGCGCGCGATAGCGCAGCTCATACGCGCTCATCTCCAAGATCAAGCGATCGATACCGGACAAGCGCTCGAAGCTCCAACGCCGCAAGAACGGTGTGAGCTCGGCTTGCAGCGCCGCCTTATGCCCTAGTGTGCCGCGTACGAGCGTTTCGACCAGCTGCCAATCGGTCGCGCGCGGCGCGTCGCTGCGCTCATTGATGGCGGGATACTGCGGTTCGTACGGATCCTCACTTGCGGCGTCATCGCCACGGTTAAAAACACCCACGTTCTCCCGCGCCTGGCGCAACGCGTCCTCTAATGGGGTTTTGCCGACGTCAATCGCATACAAGATCTCCAGCGCCACGCGGTGCTCGCGGCGCTCAGCCGCCATGAGCGGCTGCCCCCACAGGCTGTGCGGGTTGCAAGACCTGCTCACGCAACCAGGTGACGAAGGTGCGCCCTTCTAGAAACGAGTTGGTCGCGAGAATGCGCTCGTGAATGGGCAAGGTTGTTGCGACACCCAGAATCTCGGTTTCCGCGAGGGCGCGCCGCATCCGCACGATTGTGTCGCTACGCGTCCGATCGTAGGCGATGATTTTTGCGAGCAGGGAGTCATAAAACGGCGGGACCTCGGCGCCGCTATAGATGTGGCTGTCCACGCGGATCCCCGGACCGCCCGGAAAAAGCACGCTGCCCAGTTTTCCGGCGGCGGGGCGAAAGGCATTTTCCCAATCTTCCGCGTTGATGCGGCATTCAATCGCATGGCCGTTGGGCTTTACTTCTTCTTGACGTACGTTGAGACGTTCGCCCGCTGCGATGCGCACCTGCCATTTCACGAGATCGATGCCGAACACGATTTCGGTGATCGGATGCTCGACCTGAATTCGCGTGTTCATCTCCATGAAATAGAACTTACCGTCGTTATCAACCAAAAATTCGAGCGTGCCCGCGTTGGCATAGTCAACGGCGCGCGCGGCTCGCACCGCGGCCGACAGCAACTCCCCGCGGACGCCGGCATCGAGATTGGGGGCCGGCGTTTCCTCCAACAGCTTTTGATGCGAGGGCTTTTGAATCGAGCAATCGCGCTCGCCTAAGTGAATGATGTGGCCGAACTCATCTCCCAGCACTTGCACTTCGATGTGGCGCGGATGCACGAGCAACTTTTCCACGTAGACTCGACCGTCGTTGAATGCGGCTTGCGCTTCGCCGCTCGCCGCTGCCAGCCCGGCCCCTAAGTCGGCCTCCCTGGCGACGATGCGCATCCCCTTGCCGCCTCCGCCGGCGGTCGCCTTGATCAGCACAGGATAGCCGACCTCGCGGCAAAACTTCGCTGCTGCGGTTTCGGACTCGATGATGTCGGATCCGGGGATCACCGGCACGTTCGCTTCAGCCATCCGCTGCTTGGCAGATGCTTTGTCGCCCATCAAGCCGATGCTCGCGGCGGCCGGCCCAATGAATTTGAAGCCGTGCGAGGCGCAGATCTCGGCGAACTGTGCGTTCTCGGATAGGAATCCATAACCGGGATGAATTGCGTCAACCCCGGCGATCTCAGCGGCGCTTATGATATTAGGAACGTTGAGGTACGAGCGTGACGTCTGCGGTGGTCCGATGCAATACGCTTCATCTGCCATGCGCGGATGAAGCGCATCGCGGTCGGCTTCCGAAAAAACGGCTACCGTTCTGCACCCGAGTTCCCGGCAGGCGCGAATCACGCGCAGCGCGATCTCGCCGCGATTGGCGATCAATACTTTTCCGAACAATTATGTCTCCGTGTTGCGAGTCAGCGGCACGTCTAGAGGCGGGGCGGTTCCAGCGCCTCCATCATAGGGGGTTCTGTAGGCAACTCTTCTTCGGCGTCTGCAGCTTGCGGAACTCCGCCGCTATCCACGACGAATAAGGCTTCGCCGAAATCAACCGGTTGACCGTCAACTACTACTTGAGCGATCAGCGTGCATTCGACGGGGCAGCGAATTGCGTGTCGCAGGCGTAGAGCCTCGATGTGGCCGATGAGTTGTCCGTTCGTCAGGTGCTCGCCCGCCGACGGTGGCTCGGGCAGATCACGGAAGACCCCCACTATGTCCGCGCTGATCGTATCATACGACCGGCCCGCTTGTGGGTTGTGCATGCGCGCCGCATGCGGCGCTTTCTCGTAAAACCGTGCCGCCCCGCCGGGTTCTGCGGCCGCTTGGGCCGCTATCTGCGCGGCCGGCGGTATTTTGACCAGCGTCACCGCACCGAGGTTCGTCTTCAGGCGTAACCGCGTAAGGGGCGTTTCGGAAAACGCTCGCGATATCGGGATGACCTGCTCTTTAATAAATCGTGACAGTGAGTTTTTGTTGTTATCCGCCACCTGCTTCTCTTTCGCCACAAGCGCTCTGCTGGCCTTGCCCTAGTACGGTCTGCTGGCCGTCACGATCACGGATCGAATGTTTATTTCGACAGTTTCGCGGCCCGCCAGTGCCTTCTTCATGCTCTCAATGCCGGTGCAGTATTCGTGCTCATCGAGCAAGTGCAAAGTCGAAACGTACTTGCGCTCGGCTCGCGTCACGTAATCTCTTGCCGGCGTCGTGCCGGCGTACACGACCTCTCGCACGACGATATCGCGCATGCCATTTTCGCGCATGCTCCCGGTCAGGGCGGGCACGCTTGGGAAGCGAGCCAAATCGACCCGTGGAATTCCGGGGAAGTACTTCGTCAAGTCGGTCTCAACGAAATGCCGATGCGGGAAGGTCACGAATGCTACCATGCCGTCGCTGGTCAAGACTGCGTTCAGTGCTTCCCAGAACGCAGGCACGAGCGACATGTATTGAACCGAGAAAAAATACGTCGCGACTTCGAATGGCCCGGCCGGCATGGACGAGTTGGCATCGCCATGCACGTAGCGGATGCTGCCTGCGTGAGAAGAGTTATTTTTTCGCGCGCCGGCGAGCATGGTTTTACTTTTATCTAACCCGGTCACGTGGGCTCCGCGCGCCGCAAAAAGTTCGCTGAACCGTCCTGTGCCACAACCGACGTCAAGGACGCGCATGCCCGGCCGTAATGCGATCAGATTCGCCAGTTCATCGAACACGGCTAGGCTGAAAGCCGAGAACGGGCGCAAGCGGTCGTAGTCCGAGCTCGCACCATTCGGAGCATCGTAGTCAATCGCAGCCGGTTGACGTAATTGCGCGGTATCCCGAATCCGTTTGATCGAAGACAACTCGCCATGCGATAGGCTTGCGATCGATGAAGCGAGTTCTGCTCCTGCCGGCGTCAGACGCAGTTCTGTGGTGAACTCGCTTAGGGGTAGCAGTAGTGAAGCGTTTCTGATCTCCGTCCCTTCGCTCGTTGACGGCGGGTCAGTCAGGAGGAGAGCGAGATCGACTTTCCGCCGGCCGCCGGGTGCTGTAGCGCCGTCGAGCTCCGACTCAATTGCCCGCAGTTGTTTCAACAGGTCGTTGTGGGAAAGCGCCGTCTGTAGTTTCGCGACGGCCGTGTAGCGCGGCTCTTCCGCGGCGCCCGATTTACGGCTGATATACAAATCGGAGTTTGCGCGCAGAGCACCTAAAAGACCGATTCGGGCGAGTCCTTCACGAATGTAGCCGGGCGAGTCGCCGGTGCCGGATTCGAGTCCGATGTAGGCAGTTGTCACTGCCTCGGGCGGCGCCGGCTTATTTGGACCTCGGGCGTCGCGCCGGAAAGTTTCCGTGGCTTGCGAACCCGGACCGTGATGGCCCGCAACGGATAGCGACGCCAGAGCTCAGCCACAATCGCTTGGGCGAGTGCCTCGAGCAGCTTGAAAGATTGCTTGCTGACGATTTCCTGACAGGTCTTAAAAATGGCGTCATAGTCGATCGTCTCGTCTAGTTTATCCGTGCGCGCCGCTTGATCCACATCGAGCCGAACACTCACGTCAACATCGATGGGTTGTTCCTTGGTCTGCTCTCCGGGGTTGGCACCATGCTTTCCCGAAAAACTCATTCCCAAGACCCGTATAGCGCCCGATTGAGTAAAGCTGTCGTTCCGCGATGACGTTCGGCGCGCGCTCATCGCAGAGTCTTCGATGCCTGCAGCGCTTGAACGCTTCCAAAACGGCAAATGGCGTCGGCGACTTCAACGACCGGCTTCATCTCGTTCACATCATGCAGGCGCACGATGTCCGCTCCACCGGCGATCGCTAGCGCCAGCGCGGAAGCGGTTCCAAAAATCCGCTCGCTCACCTCGAGGCCAGTTATCTTGCCGATGAACGATTTGCGTGAAAGACCGATGAGCAGCGGGAAACGCAACGCCCGGGTAAATTCATCCAAGCGCCCAAGAATCTCCACGTTGTGGTCGGCGGTCTTTCCGAAGCCTATTCCCGGATCGACGATGATGTTCTGCGCGCTGACGCCGCGCTCGATCGCATAGTGCGCAGCTTGCGCTAGCGAGCTGATAACTTCGCTCGTGCAATCTCCCGCGTACTCCGCGTTGACTCGATTATGCATCAGAATCAGCGGCACACGGCTGCTGGCGGCCAGGTCCACGATTCCGGGGACGGGCCCCCACACGCAGTTGATCAGGTCGGCACCGGCTGCGAGAGCTTGCGCTGCCACCGCTGGCTTGAAGGTATCGATCGAGATCGGTACGTCCAGCCGCGCGCGAATCGCCGTCAGCGGCGGGATGACGCGCTCGAGCTCTTCCTCCTCGCTGACCGGCACGTGCCCTGGGCGTGTCGATTCACCACCGATGTCGATGATGTCGCAGCCCGCATTCGCAAACTCCTGAGCTTTGGCCACGGCGGACGTCGCGTCGCGACCAAGCCCATCGCCCGAGAAAGAATCAGGTGTCGCGTTGATGATGCCCATGACAAAAGTGCGCGCGCCCCAATCGAAGCTCTTGTTCCGGATGACCAAAGGGCTAAGGACGCGCCGCTCGCGTTTAAGCATACGCGCAAGTCGGTTGCTTAAGCATGAACGTGCGTGAGCTGACCGGCGTTGTCCAAGAACCAGCGCCGCAACGCTGCGACGAGGAACGTGGAGCCGGTGACGACGACCAGATCAGAAGAGGATGTGATGCGCCGCGCAACGCCGAGCGCCTCGACCGGATCATCCACCGCGCGTGCCGCCAAGCCGATCTGCTCGGCTGCGTTAACGAGATTACGCGAGTACCGCGAGCGCCGGTGGCTGACGTCGAAACGCGTAAAGATGTATTGAGCCGGCAAAGGCCGCCAGGCCTCAAGCATGCCGGAGACGTCTTTTTCTTCCGCTATGGCAACCACGAACGTGAAGCGCCGGTCGGGGAAATGCCGTTTGAGCGCTTCGCGCAATGCCGCCGCCTTCTCTACGTTGTGCGCGACGTCGAATAACAATGCCGGCCGCGCCGGATGATACTCGGTACGGCCAGGTAATGAGAGGTTCGCCAAACCGCGTGTAACGTCGGCAACCGTAGCAGGCAGCACGTTATGGATCTGCTCGCACGCCACGATGGCAGTCGCGGCGTTCAGCGCTTGAAACTCGCCGATCAAGGGCAACGAGAATGCGTAACGCTGCAGCGGCGTCTGCAGCTCTATTTCTTGAGCATACGACCCGGCGGCGGTCTTCGAAACGAGCTGCGCATACTCGGCAACGATCGTCAGCGGCGCCTCTTGGCGCCTGGCTGCATCCGAAATGATCTGTAAGACTTCAGGCTGCTCGGCCGCTGTCACAATCGGAGTCCGCGGCTTGATGATGCCGGCCTTATCCTGTGCGATTTGCGCAATGGTGTCGCCTAAGACGTCGCGATGATCGCTGCCCACATTGGTCAGCACCGCAACTTCGGGCAGGATCACGTTGGTGCCGTCCAGCGAGCCTCCCACGCCGACCTCGATGACGGCCGCGTCCACTCTTTCTTGCGCAAAGTACATGAACGCCAAAGCCACGAGCAACTCGAAATATGAAGGCGGCCCCCATTGAGACAGCCGCATCTCGTCGATGGCAGGCAGCAGCCTGGAGAAAATTTCAGCGAAACGCTGGTTCTCGATCGGTTGCATTCCGATCCGGGCACGTTCGGTCACCGCGTGCAGATGTGGCTTTGTATGCAGTCCGATCTTATAGCCCGCATTTTGCAAAATAGCGGCGATCATGGTGGCGGTGGAACCTTTTCCGGCCGTGCCACCGACATGAATGCTCTTAAAACGCTCCTGCGGATTTTCCAAATGCTGCAGCAACGTGCGCATGCGATCCAGCCGTCCGGGGAAACGCGCCGAGCGCGATTCATCCGCTGACCGCTCGAGAATGCGAACGGCGTTCTCGAAATCCACGTTAGTGCTTCGCCTCGATGGAATGATCGCCGGCCGGACCGTTCAGAAGCTCGCAGGCATGCGATAAGACGGGTGCCGCCACTTTGAGGTTCTCAGCTACCGCGTTCGGGCTGCCCGGCAAATTCACGATCAGCGTGTTGCGCCGCACTGCGGCCACCGCGCGCGAAAGCATGGCAGTGGGGACGCGCTCGACGCTCGCGCTCCGCATTGCTTCGGGAATTCCGGGAACTTGGTAATCTGCAACTGCCATCGTCGCTTGCGGAGTGATATCTCGCGCACTGAGTCCCGTTCCTCCAGAGGTCAGAATAAGATCGGCTGCGCCTGTCTCACATATCTCCCGCAACAATTTTTCCAGCGCCTCGCGATCATCGCTGAGTATGTGCTCGCCTGCGATAGCGAACTCCGGCGGCAGGCCCGCGCGCATGGGAGGCAGGCAGGCGTCCGGTCTGCGGCCGCTGGCGGCTTTGTCGGAGAGCACTATCAACGTCGCTCGCCATTTTCGTGGGATGTCACGTGGGGGGTTCACGACCGTGATGCTCGATTGAAGCTGCCGCTGCGACCCCCGCTCTTGTGGAGAAGTTGCAAACGCTCGACGCTCATGGACTTGTCCATTGCCTTGCACATGTCGTAGATAGTCAGGGCTGCGATGGCTGCCCCGGTGAGGGCTTCCATCTCAACGCCGGTCCGGCCCGAGCAGCTGACGGTGCAGCGCACGTTGATCTGCGTCGTGCCGTGCGGCGCGCATTCTACTTCCACGTGGTTGAGCGGCAGGATGTGACAGAGCGGAATGAGCTCTGCAGTTTTCTTGGCTGCCTGGATGCCCGCGAGCTGCGCGGTGAGCAGAACGTCGCCTTTTTTTGCGCTGTGCCGGACGATCGCGCGTAAGGTCGCCGGAGCCATCACGACCGATGCCTCTGCCTGTGCGCGGCGTTCGGTCACGGCCTTGGGGCTGACATCCACCATTCGAATGGATCCGTTGTCAGCGACATGGGTAAGGCGCGATGTGCGGGCAGCGGCCCGCGGGCGACGTGAAGTCATAAGGAAAGCATTATTCGGAAAGCGCGGCCCATTTGGCTCTTTTGTCTTTACGCACCACTATGCTGGCGAACGGCGATGAGCACGAGCATCGCAATGCCGAACACCCAACAATAAATCGCGAATGGGGTCAGCTTATGTCGGTCCACGTAGCGCATGAAGAACCTTATTGCGAACAGACCGGCGATGAATGCGACGATGAAGCCGGTGACGATGACTGCCAGCGGCTCAGGCGCAACACCGAGCGCTGCGATCCCATGTTGCGCCGCTGCTTGGGGATCAGCCGCGTGAGGATGAATCACCCGCCGCAATTCGAGCGCGCTTGCACCTACGATGGCGGGCCCTGCCAGGAGAAACGAAAAGCGCGCGGCTTCCTCTCGCGACAGACCCGAGAGCATACCACCCACAATCGAAAACCCGGAGCGCGAACCGCCCGGCACCAACCCGCCGACCTGCGAAAATCCGATCCAAAAAGCTTTGCCCCACGAAAGTGATTCCGCTTTGGCGTTGCCCTGGCGCAGCCGCTCCACGATGAAGAGCAATAGGCCCGTTACCAAAAGGAAGGCGGCAGCGAAGGTCGGGCTTGCGAACAACGCATCGAACTGCCGCTCAAACAGTTTTCCGATCACCGCTAGTGGGATCGTGCCGATGATGATCAGCAAGGCAAGCCGCTCGTGCGGCCTCGCGAACCGGTCGCCAAAACCCGTGAAGAAGCCGGCGATGAGCTTGCCGTAGTCCTTGGCAAAGTAGATGAGCACGGCAAGGAACGTTCCCAAATGCAGCATGACCACGAAGGGCAAGCTCGGCAGCCGCCAACCAAACAAATACGAAAGCAAGAGCGTGTGCGCGGCACTGCTTATCGGAAACAGTTCGGCGACGCCCTGAATAACGCCGAGGGCAACAGCGTGGAAAATCTCCAAAGCGAACCTCGCGCGATCGGGCGGCCGGCCTGCGCATCGCTATAAGCTGAAGGTATAGATGACTCGGTAGGTTTCGATTGCCGGCTGACCGTTGACTTCAGGAGGCCGATACGTGCTTTCCTTTGCGGCTTCAACCGCAGCGCGGTCAAGCGGCGCGTATCCCGACGACGTTCCGACGTGCGCCTCGATGATGCCGTCAGGTCCGATCGTCACGAGGACGATGACAGTTCCTTCCCAACCTGCGCTTACCGCGATCGCGGGATATGACGGTATGACCCTGTGCTCGAATTCCGCGGCAACGATCATGTCGCGATGGTCGGCTGGGGCCGGAGAAACAGGCGGAGGGCTGGGCTCAATCACCGGCACGGTTGGCAGCGAGCTGATCGCCGGCCCAGGTTGCGCGGTCGTGTAAGGCGAGGGAGCCTCACCACCGGCTTCGTTGTCATGACGTCGCGGTGGAGTGACCAGTATGCGTGGGGCATGCTTTGCGTTCGCTGGTCTTACAGATGCCGACGCTTTCGGCGGCCGCGGCGAGGGGCTCGGCACCGGTGTGGGCCGCGGCGTCGGCGACGGCGGAATAAGCTTGTAAAATCCGTCGATGCGCGGGGTAGGCTGAGCAGCTACAGTAAAGGTCCGAAAACCACGAGTGCCGAGGTCACCGATCAAAAAATGGAATAACGTAGAAACGAGCACAAAGAAAAGAGTTAGGAACGCAATCGTTTTTCGTTCGTTCCGCGACGGTGAAGAGTGTGAAGGACTGCGTTGCACGACACGCCACCTTATTTTTCAATCCGCACTCCGCCCTGACGGATTCTTATCGGTGATACGCTAGCTGCTTGAAGTTGGACGTGTGCAACGCCCTCACCCGGCTACTCAATAAAAGAAGCCAACCGTTGCGGTTGGCTTCTCAATTCGAGAGGGCTGTAAAGACTAATCGAGTTGGAAAACGTATTCGATCTTGTATTCTTGCGCGACCGGCACGCCGTTTCGCAAATACGGCCGGAATGTGCTCGCACGGGCAGCATCCAGTGCTGCTTTATCGAGAACCTGGCTGCCGGACGACTGATATATGCTGGCGCTTTGAATGGCGCCGGTCGGCCCAATGGTCACGAGGACGACTGCCGTGCCCTGGATCTGTTGATCCTTCGCAATCGATGGGTACTCCGGTTCAACCTTATGGATGAAGGCAGCTTCCGTGGCTGTGATCGGCCCGCTTGGCGGACCTGGAGTAGGCGCTGCTGTGGCCGCTGCCGCTGTAGCGACCGGACCACTCGTGGGCACGCCGATCTCGGGATTACCCGCGGGCGGCGGAGAGTAGGCGGCTTCCGGCGTGCCAACGCCACCTTGGCTTTGACTCTTGAGGACATGCAGCTTGAGCGGCGGAGGAGTATTCTTCTCCGGCGGAGGCGTGGGCGTCGGCGGCGGTGTTGGGGTCGGCTTGGGCGTCGGCGTCGGTTTGGGCGGTGGCTTGAACTTCATGACCGTCACGACGTGTGGCGGCGGAGTCGCTTCCTCTTTGAAATGTGGGAACATCCTCTCGCTAGCGCCGCCTAAGACGAAATGCATCACACCCGAAACGACGATGAAGAAAATCGCTAAGCCGGCAATGCTATAGCGCTCGCGCTTGGTGAACAGCGCGGGCGTGGTCTTCTGCGGAGCGGTCGGAGGGGTGGGCGGATTTGTTGCCACCTAGGATCGTCCTTTCTGCGGGCGCGGGCAACGTCTGCTCACGTCAAACATCATGGCGTATTGAGGTTCGCGCCGGCTATTTTGTTCGCCAAGCCGAACTGCGTAAAACCTGCGGCCTTGGCCGCGTCCATCACCGTTAGCACCGTTCCATACTTCACCGTGGGCGCTGCTTTGATGATGATGTCATCTGCCTTGCCGAACTGTTCGAAATAAAGCCTCATGTGGTCGTAAATTTGGGTCTTGGGAATATTTTGTTCCGCGCCGACTTGAATCTCGTCTTGGTTCGTCTTCGGGTTATGCGTGATGATCAACACCAGCGGCGAGTTCGTCACCTTGACCTTGTTCTGCGCTTCCGGCACCGCCGGCGGCTTCAAGAGCGACGTCAAGATCATGAAGATGATAAGCAGCACGAGCAACACGTCCGTGAACGGCGTGATGTTGATCGTCGACATGACATCTTCTTCAGGAGCTGCTCCAACCACAGACATTGTTTTCGCCTTCCCCCTATGCGCTTACGTCTTACTGCGTCACGAAGCCGACGTCATCATCGCCGGCCGCGCGCGCCGCGTCTAGGATCTTTATGATCGTGTTGTAGCTAGCGTCGCTGTCTGCCACAAGCGATACGTGGGTCGTGTATCCTTGATTCTCATGTGTGCGGTGAAAGGCGACCGTGTTGGCCATGACCGAGTACAGGTCTTGCATGCGGATGAGTTTGCGATCGACGTAGATGCGGTTTTGCGCAGTGACGTCAACCTCGATCTGGTGCTGCAGAACATTCTTGGTAATATTCTGCGGTGTGATATTTTTCTTCGGCAACTGCTTTTGGAAGCCGGGCGGTGCTGCAAGTGCTGCTAAGATCATGAAGATGATGAGCAAAACGAGCAAGACATCGGTAAAGGGCGTGATGTTGATCTCGGCCATCACATCGGTATCTTGCTTGGTGGACGCCATTCCCATGTTGAACCTGCCTCGCTGCTACTTTAAGGTATACGCCGCAGTCGCTTCATCGGATCACGCGCGCGAGAGCAGCGCGAGAAGGTCGCCTCCCACGCTGCTGTCGCGGATCGAGTTAGCTGCCTGCCGGACCGCTTGGGCGGGGTGCCGGCGTTGGCGGGACTCGCTGCTGCGCCGACCTGGGGGTATAGAGTTCGGTCGGTATCGGCGCTCCCGCATTGTGGAAGGCAAGCATTTCCGCAAGCTTGTTGGCCGCGACGATCATCTCTTGATTGTACGCTTTGATGCGCGACTTGAAGTAGTTGAAGAAAATCACGGCGATAACCGCGACTGCCAAGCCTGCTGCCGTGGTAACCAAAGCTTCCGAGACGCCGGCTGCGACGACTGCAGGCGTCGAGTTGCCTTTTAGCGCGATATCATTAAACGCCCGGATGATACCAAGCACGGTTCCGAACAAACCGACGAAGGGAGCGATAACGGCAACCGTGCCGATGATCGAGAGGTTCGCCTCCAACGCATTCAACTGCTCGAGCAGCGAAATTGAAAGCGCGTCGGAAATGTCGGCCCGGCTTTTCTCGTGCCGGTACAAGCCGAACTGCAGAATCTTCGGCAGCATGCCACGATGGCGATCGCACACGGCGATGGCGCCGTTCATGTCGCTCTTGCTGACCCGATCACCGATCTCTTTGAGCAACTGGTTGGGGTCTGAATGCTGTTTTGAAAAGAAGTACAGGCGCTCGAACACGATGCCGATTGATACAATCGATAGTATCAATAGGGCATACATAGCCGGGCCGCCGCGATTGAGAAAATCTACAAAGGAACCGAAAAATCCCATCGATGATCCCCTTAACGAATTTTGCGAAAGACGTTTTGTTTTAGACTACCGGTCTCTTCCGTGAATAAAGAGGGCGGGCGCATCGCCCGTCCGAGTGGCCGAACGAGTTACACGCCCTTTCGGACGATTCCTACCACTTATTTTAGCCGGTTTCGAACCGCCTGGTCCCCCTCATTTTAATTGCCCGTGCCAGTGGGCTGATTGGTTTTTTCGTTGATGCCTTTGCCGGTCATCAGCGATGAATCCTTACCGTTGAGTTGCATGTACGCTTTGTTGACGTTGTCCATAGCGATCTGATCGTTTTTGGCCTTGAATAGGTCAAAAGCTTTATGCAGAGCGGAATTTGCTTGGTCCTTTTTCCTTTGATCTGCATATGCGATACCGAGCGCGAACCACGCCGCTCCAAGATTGGGGTCGGCTGTCGTCGCGGCTTGCGCATACCTGACAGCTTCATTCGTGTGATCCGTCTTGCTGCCGGGATTCAGAAGCTGATTGGCGATTTGGGTATTGTAGATGGCAGCGTTGGAGGGAGCCGCGGCGATAGCTTTTTGCAGGGCCGCATCGATATCGCCCATCTTTTCCTGCGCAACGGCGATTTGTGCGAAACCAAAAAGAGCATCGGCGTTTTTGGGATCCTTAGCGAGCGCTTTGTTGAAAGCCGTTTGCGCCGCGGGATAATTCTTTTGCTGGACGTAGATCGCGCCGATGTTGACTTGTGCCTGGATGTTGTCGGGTTGAATCTGGACGAGTTGACTTAACGGATTGAGCGCAGCGTTAAGGTTGCCCTTACGGATGTAATACGACGCGAGGTATTGGTACGCAAATACCGCGTGCGAGTTGGTCCGTTCGGACTCGTTGAGCGCCTCGATCCCGCCCGCTTCGTCGCCCATGCCGAGTTTGGCGTTGCCGATGGCCGCCAGCAGGCGAGCCGTGATCATCGTGTCTTTCTTTGTGTCCAGCGCTTGCGAAGCCTGATAGTCAGCCAGCGCGGCTTGATTGTTACCGCCGCCCGACTCGCAGTCGCCCTTGATCATGCGATACTGCATTTCTTTCGAATTCAATTGCGTTGCTTTGCTGATATATGGAATGCAGTCGCTGTACTGTTGCGAAGTCATCAGATTGAAAGCATACTCCGCGTACACCGCCGCTGCTTGGCTCGTGTTTGGGGAATGGGGGTCAAGCGACAGTGCCTTGTCGTATGCCTCCGCGGCTTGGCGGAGTTTGGCAGTATCTTTCTTGGGCGACCCGTCGCTATAATAGGCGCGTCCCAGCTGTGCCCAGATGCGCGCATCATTTGGCGTGAGGCTCGTGCCCTCTTGTGCGGTGGTCTCAGCCTGTGCGAAGTCTCCCCGGTTTATGTAGTATTCGGTCAGGGCCAAACGCGCGGGAACATTCTTCGGGTTTGACTGGAGCCTCTTGGCGAGATCGCTGTCGCTGCCGGCATTCTCCGTAAGACCCGCCAACGTAAACTTGTAGCTGAAGTCGTAAAATGCCGCCACCGGCTTGCCGTTCTTCGTCGCCGGCGCATAGCTCGACGCTTTGGCGGCGCTCAGCACAGCGGTGTCGAGGTCTTTATGGCCCGACGATCGCACGGTGAAGCTCTTCGCCTTGCCGTCTGCGCCAATGAGGACCTTGACGAAGACCACGCCGGTCTCTTTAGAAGCGCGGGCAGAATCCGGATAGTTTGGTTTGACTTGATGATTAAACTTAGGTGGCTGGTAATACGTTATTTGGTCCGCTGCTGCGGGGACGGCCCACCAGGCAGCCAGAGCACATGCGGTCACCGCCGCGGCGATGCTGCGTTGAAAAATATGCATTCGTCTCCTTCGATCGCTTAAGGATTGGACACAGAGGTAAGCGGTATTCCGCTTGCTACAAAAATACCTGTTGGCGCATCAGCGCGAACCCGACGTCCGTCTCGCGAGAGCTGCTGCTTTAAAGAGGAGCTGCAACGCGCGGGTATCGTTTTTTTCGAGAGCGAGGCGCATTTTTCTTACCTGTAGCTCGAAAACGGCCAGCGCCTTGCGAACGTTCCGTGCGTTCAACGCCAGGGGGGCTTTCCACGCAGCAAAAGGCGAGGATGCCAAGCGGGTAACCCCCTCGTAGCCAGGGCCCGCTAGCTTGGCTTTGAACTTCAACTCCTGTACGGCCAAAGCAGTGCAGGTGGAGACCAGTTGCGGAAGCGCGCTTATCCCCGCCATCAAGTTGTCGTGTTCGGCGGCTTGCAACACAACCGCGTAAGCGCCCAGCGAGGCTGCGAATCGCTCTGCCCTCCTTCGAACAGCTGCAGCGTGCCGGTTTCGGCCGGGCAAACACACCACAAAAGGGCGATCCTGGAAAAGGTCCCGGCTTGCGTTATTTGGACCGGCGCGCTCCGACCCCGCGAGCGGATGGCCGCCGGCGAACAAAATGTCAGGACGTTTACGCAGCGACGGCTTGGCAGCACGCATTACCGGCGCTTTCAATCCCGCGACATCTAGAATGAAGGCGTCTGGCGCAGCCGCCTCGATTATGGAAGCCACGTTTGCGATGACGTGTTCTAGCGGAGTTGCGATGACCACGCATGCTGCACCGCTCAGCGCTTCTTCCAGAGAGCGGGCACGCCGGTCGATGGCTCCCCGCCGCTGCGCGCTTCGAAGATTGACAGCGCGTCTATCCCATCCGGTTATCGAGCAACGCGGGCTTTGACGTTTTAGCGCCAGACCGATGGATGCTCCGATGAGCCCGGTGCCGATAATCGCGACGGTCTTGTCTGCCGCCTTACGCGCCAAGCGCGGTCGTCACATCGGATGCGATCGGACGGCCCACCGCGAGAGCCACCGCCCGCACCTGCTTCATCAGCGTTGCAAAGTTTTGGAAGTTGAGCGATTCGAAGCCGTCTTTGAGCGCGTCGGCCGGTTTCGGGTGCACCTCGATCATCAAGGCGTCAGCGCCGGCGGCCACTGCGGCGCGCGCCATCGGAGTGACGAGCTCCCACTTCCCAGTTCCATGACTTGGATCCACGACCACCGGCAAATGCGTGAGCGTTTTTAGCAAGGGCACCGCGTTGAGATCGAGCGTGTTGCGCGTGGCGGTTTCAAAAGTACGAATGCCGCGTTCGCACAAGATGACGTCGTGATTTCCTCCCGCGTAGATGTATTCGGCCGCGAGCAGCCACTCTTCGACTGTGGCGGAGAGACCGCGCTTGAGCATGACAGGCTTTCGCGTCTTGGCCATCTCTTTGAGCAAAGTAAAATTTTGCATGTTGCGAGCGCCGATTTGCAAGATGTCGGCATAGTGCGTGACAAGCTTGACGTCGCGCGGATCCATGACTTCGGTGATGATCGGCAAGCCTGTTGCATTGCGCGCCTGGGCCAGAATCTCCAGCCCTTCTTCTCCCATCCCCTGAAACGAATAGGGCGACGTGCTCGGCTTATACGCTCCACCGCGCAATAAGGTCGCTCCACAAGATTTCACCCAGCGCGCTGTTTCCATGATCATCTCGCTGCCTTCGACCGTGCAGGGACCCGCCATGACGTGTATTGCGTTGCCGCCGATTTCGACGCCGTTGGAAAGACGCACCACCGTGTCGGCGTGCGTTCCCTCGCGGCTTACGAGCTTGTAGGATTTGCTCACCGGCACGACGCGCTCGACGAAGTCGAATCCGCCGAGTTGCGCGGCTAGCATGTCTTTGTTTTCGCGAACCCCCAACACTCCGATAATCAGGCGCTCTGAGCCTTGCGATACATTCACGCCATAGCCCATCGCCACGATCTTGTCCACGACCATTTGCGTTTGCTGCGGCGTCGCCGAACTCTTAATCACGACAATCATGTCTGCGGTATCCTACTTGCTTGCTGCGCTAGTGCAATTTCTCTGTTAGAAAGTGGTCCCGGCGGTTTCGGGGTCGCTGTCGCTGGAGAGATCCGGCCGTAAGCGCATCGCGCCCGCGAGATAGACGTGCTTGATCGCGGCCTGGTCCAATTCCGTGTTGACGAGCATGAGAACGCGTACGCAGGATGGCAATCTTCCCGGAACCCCGATCTCGTGAGCGCATAACAGAGGCACTTTATGCCAGCCGAGTGCGCGGGCCGCCGCTGCCGGAAATTCTGCATTGAGATCTGCTGTGGTCGTGAAAAATACGGCGGCGATGTCATCCGGTTCTACCCCATTGACCGTGATGATTTCGCGCAGCAGCAGGTCGGTGGCCGAGACGATCGCCGCTGAGGTGTTCGCTGCGGCGGTAATGGCACCGCGAATTCCGCGTACGCTCATGTCCTGCTTGCTTTGGCGCGCAGTTCTTCTAGTTCCCGCCGCTCACGGTCGGTCAACGGTCGTACGGCGCCTGCTTTGAGTTTGTCTAACTGAACGGGCCCGAAGCGAGTGCGCGTAAGAGCCAGAATTGTCAGCCCGTACTGCGCGCACATGCGCCGCACTTGCCGGTTCTTGCCCTCAGTCAAAAATAAGCTGAATTTGATGGAACCATCAGGCTGTTGTTTTATCGAGCGCGCTTGCAATTCACTCGCCGCTTGAGCATCGAGCGTGCCGCGCGCCCACACTCTATATTCTTTAATGACACCACTGGACGGGTGCGTGAGCAGGCGCGCCAGATCACCGTCGGTCGTGCACAAGAGCACTCCGGTGGTTTCTGCGTCGAGCCGGCCCACCGGAAACAGGCGCCGATTGGCGGGCAGATAATCTGCGACCGTCGCGCGGCCATGTTCATCTCGTAGTGTGGTGATGACGTGCAACGGTTTATTCAGAACGAGCGTGATCTGATCTTCCCGCGGCGCGGTGCGTATCAACCTGCCGTTGAGCGTCACCTTCTGCACTTGCGGGTCGACAAGTTCGCCCAGGGCGGGGCGCCTGCCGTCGATCATCACTTTGCCGGAGCGAATCAGGGTGTCTGCCGCGCGCCGTGAAGCCACACCCGAATCCGCGAGAAATTTATTGACGCGAACTTTCACGGCTTTACTGTTGGAAATACGAACGCAGTTTGTTGCGAGGGTTGAGTCGGCTCTGCAGCCGCGGCACGGAGATCAGCGAAAAAAAGCCCGGCCGCGCAAACGCAAGCAATGAAGACCAAGCTCGCGCGCCGTGTCTGAGTCATGTGCCTGTTGACTTATGTTTGAGCGTTGCTACCGCCCTGCGACAAAGCTGGAACTAGCGATCGTTCTCAGCGCTGGAAAGTGACATCGCTTCCTTAGTAACCGACTTGAGAAATTCTTCGTTACTGTCGGTGCGCCGGAAACGCTCCAAAATCAGCTCGGTCATCTCTTGCGTTCCCAAGACCGCGGTTGCACGACGCAACATCACGACCTTGCGCAGTTCGATTTCGCTTAGCAGCAGCTCTTCATGCCGCGTACCCGAGCGTTTGATGTCAACTGCTGGGAATATGCGACTATCCGCAAGTTTACGCACCAGATTGATTTCCATGTTGCCGGTGCCTTTGAACTCTTCGAAAATGACGTCGTCCATCTTGGAACCGGTCTCGATGAGTGCCGTAGCGACGATTGTCAAACTGCCGCCGTTTTCGATGTTGCGTGCAGCACCGAAAAACCGCTTCGGTTTATGTAGCGCGCTCGTGTCAAGTCCACCCGACAGCGTGCGGCCCGTGGAAGGCATAACCTGGTTCCATGCACGCGCCAGACGCGTGATTGAATCTAGCAGAATCACAACATCATGGCCGAGCTCGACCAGGCGCTTACAGCGCTCTAGGGTGAGTTCCGCGACTGCGGTGTGATTATCGGGATGCTCGTCAAATGTGGACGAGACAACTTCGCCTTCGATTGAACGCCGCATATCCGTGACTTCTTCAGGACGCTCGTCCACCAGCAGCGCGAACAAGTCGCACTCCGGATGGTTGGCCGCGATGGCGTTCGCGATCTTTTTCAGCAAGGTGGTTTTGCCGGCCTTGGGCGGCGATACGATGAGCGCGCGCTGGCCTTTGCCGATCGGACAGAACATATCGAAAACTCGGCCGCACATCTCGAGCGGAGATGTTTCCATCTTCAAACGATTGTCGGGATAGACGGGAACGAGCTTGTCGAAATTAGGTCGGCCACGGATCGCTTCAGGGTCCTGACCATTGACGGCCTCGACCTTGAGAACGCCGTGATACTTTTCGTTGTCTTTGGGATCGCGAATCTGCCCCGCGATCAAGTCGCCCGTGCGGAGCTCGAAACGCCTGATCTGCGACTGAGAGATGTAGACGTCGTGCGGTCCCGGCCGCATGTTGTCACGCCGCAAAAATCCATAACCCTCGGGCAGCAGTTCCAAGACGCCTGTTGCGAAATTTAGTCCGGCAGCTTTTGCCTGCGCTTCCAGGATGGGGAATACGAGATCTTGCTTTTTGATTCTCTGCAGATTTTGGATGCCGAGGACTTTAGCGAGCTCGATGAGCTCGGTCCGGGTTTTTTCTTCCAATTCTTTGACCGAGAGAACCGGCATTGTCTCGCCGTCTTTGTTTTGGAAAGTTTTGGGCTGGACTTCTATGCGCTCAGGGTAGGTTCGAACCGGATACACTCGTTGCACCGGGCGTTCCGCGCGTTGGCCGCGATCTCGATCGAAGCGGCCTTGGCGTTCGCCGCGTTCGTAACGCTCTGGTCTTTCGGACCGCTCATAGCGTTCGGGTCGTTCGTAGCGTTCGGGCCGCTCGGCGCGTTCGAAGCGTTCTGGCCGTTCGGCACGCTCAAATCTTTCGGGTCGCTCCGCTCGTTCAGCCCTTTCGGGACGATCGGGCCGCTCGAAGCGTTCAGGTCGTTCAGCACGCTCTGGTCGCTCGCCACGCTCTGGTCGTTCGGCCCGCTCTGGACGTTCGCCACGCTCGGGACGCTCGGCGCGCTCGACTCTTTCGGGCCGCTCCGCTCTCTCCGGGCGCTCTCGTTCGGTTCGATCAACTCGATCAACGCGCTCGACTCGCTCGTCACGTTCAACACGGTCAGCGCGCTCGACTCTGTCGCCACGCTCTGCACGTTCGCCACGCTCGGAACGATAATCCGAACTGACGCGAGCTTGAAAATTTGCTGCGCCTGCGCCATTAGCTCGTGACCGCGTCCGGGGAGTTGAGGGGGGAGCAGAAGCCGGTTCTGCTTCTTCAGTAAGCTGGGGTTGCTGCGGATCGTTATCTTCTTCCACGCCTTTTAGCCTATGACAAGCAGCAGCATATTATGCGGAACGTGCCGCGCTGCCGCGAGAGTGATGGATTAAACACATATTGATGAAACGACGATTTGTCGTAAGAATTTATAACCGTGAGTTGTTGAGGGAGGTGATAAAAGAAGCGGACTCGCCGTCGATGGTTTCCGAGTTCTCGCTCCCGACACTATATCACATGCCGATGAGCGCCGTCAACGGAAAAGCTCGTGCTTACCCTGTTTATCGGCTATTCGTAACGCTTCTTAAGCCGATCGTTGCCGCCGTTTTCGGAACGGGGAAATGCTCAAACTGTTTGCGTCGATAAATCGCAACGGCCACTTCGCGGCAACCCTCAGGCCGATCCGTCCGCTCACCTGCGGTTCGACACGTTCATCTTGGGGCGCCGGCCGCAGCCTGAGGCCGCCGCTGCGTAAGTCAGCGCCATCACACCGCAGATCTATGGACAACGCTCGACAAAGATTGCCCGGCCCCGACAGGAGCGCTTCTATAGGGACGTGCCGGCCACGACGTCGGCGCATTTCCTCGATGCCACTTGTTGGCTCGAGCGCGCGGATGAGCACCGCGGCCCCGATGCCCGCGGGTTCAGTCTTGACGTTCAAGCAATAATACACTCCATATATAAGGTAGACATAGGCAAACCCGCTGCGCCCGAAGAGGTTGGCGGTGCGTTTGGTCGGACCGCGATACGCGTGGCACGACGGGTCAACCAAGGGCAAGTAAGCCTCGGTTTCCACAATCCGTCCCGATAAGATTTTTCCGGCGCCCGGCTCGCCTTTCGGTATCGTGCGGTAAAGCGTCGCCCCGATCAGTCGGCGGGCGACGTCAATCGTCGGACCTGAGAAAAGCTCTTCGACTTGTTGCTTCATTAGATACACGGGAATGTCAGTTCGCGGCTTGACGGGGAGTCACAATTGAGTGATGATGCCGTTAATCGCCGCTTCCTGACAGCGGTATTGTTGCATTTCATGGATGAGTCCCTGAGGTAAATTCAAATGCGTCATAAAACCTCGTCTTCGGGATTCTCACTCGTCGAACTGCTCGTCAGCGTGGGAATAATCGTGCTCTTGTTGCTGGCAGTGTGCGCCGCCATCATGCAGACCTTACGCATCGAAGCGCTGCACGCCGGAAGGGCGGCGATGGGTCGAACTGCATCGCAGCTGGCCGACCGGCTCCAAGAAGATGCACGCAGCTCTACCGCCGTCTTTATTCCGAGCACCGATGTGCTAGGTTTTGCAAACTCAGGCATGAGCGGCGCACACGAGGTTGATTTTTTCAGGCGGCAATCGGCCGGCGGCGATGCTTTTGTCGCCTATCTGTTTGACAGCAGTTCGGGTTCGGTCACGCGCTACGAATATTCAGCTGCATTGGGAATAAAGACCGTGCTCGCCTCTGATCTGGCAGGCGCTGGTATTGGGTCTTTTGCAGCGATCCGAAAACCTGTGGCGGGTGTCCTTGCCGGTCAGCAAAATCCGGCGCGTGTCTCCATCTTTTACGGGAGTCACGAACTTGAGGGCGGCAACGATATTGTTGTTGTGATGATGGTGGAACAGCAGAGCGGCGGAGCACCCGGCCAGAAGATTACCGTTCATCTCGCCGCGCGAGCTGCTCCGACTGCGCTTGCGATCTTGGCGCCGGCGGGTCCGCCTCCGACCCCGCCGCCAACGATTATCATTCCTTTCATAATCTTGCGGCCCGGTTTCGCATTGCACCCCCCACACGGACCGATTCACTGGGGCAGCGGTGGTGCCAGCGATCCCGCGATACATTGGGTCGCAGCCTTGGGCTCAGCCCAGTTTTATGGAAATGGGCCGAACCTGGCTGGGAGCTGGCTTGACCTCTCGAACGCGTACTCGTCTCTTTCTTCAGGAAATTACGCGTTTCGATCTTCCAACGGATCTTCTATAACGGCAAGCATAACGTGCGCGGGTGGTCTTTGCCCACTCTTTCACACTCTGCCGGTGAGCGCACCCGGATTTACGCCTGCGGGAGGCGTCGCTTTTCAGTCTATTTTTTAATTCTTTATTAACTTTTAAACTGAAAACTGACTGAAAGCTGACTGTGCGTTAACCGCAGGAGCGGCAGTTCCTTAACCGTAATTTAATGGCGCGCAAAGCCCCGGTCACTCGGGCTTGGGGTCGCGCTCTGCGAGTTCTTACGGGGCACCGATGGCCGCAAGAAAATAGCGGCTTAGCCTTGTGAGGCTTTTTGTTCTTCCACAGGGTCTGAGGAGGAGAGAGGTAATGCCCAAGTCGCTATTGCGGCTGCTTACGGTAATGGGTGTTGTCATGTTGTTCGTCACCGGCCAGGCAACGAGGACGCTGGCTGGTACGACGGGCGGCATCAACGGTACGATTACCGATAGCGCCGGTCATCCCATCGCTGCGATCAATGTCACAGCAGTAGCTCTATCATATCGAACGCAAACCGTTACAGGGAGCAACGGCTTTTACGCGGTTTCCGGACTTCCCCCCGACACATATTCAGTGACCTTCTCAAAGCCGGGTTATCTAAGCCAAACCGTTCCCGGTGTTACGATCAACCAGGACCAGGTTTACACTCTCAACATGACGTTGTCAGCCGAAGTCAAGACGCTCGGCCGGGTTGCTGTGCGGGGATCGACTGCTCTCGTTCAGCCCACGCTGACGGTCAATCAGTATACCATAAACCCGCAGTCGATAGAAAACATCACCGGCACGCCGCAGAACTTGTCGGAAACTGCCGTGCTCAACGCACTGCCCGGCATCACCACCGACAACGGCGGCTATCCGATCATTCGTGGCGGCGCTGAAAATGACGAAGGCTTTCAGCTCGAGGGCATCGATGCCACCGAACCAATCACCGGACAGTTCATCAACAGTTTGGTATTGAACGGCGTGGGTCGCCTGCAGTTGTCAACCGGTGGTTACGACGTCAGTCAGGGCAACACCAATTCCGGCGTGGTGAACATCGTCACAAAACGGGGCGTGTATCCGGGCGGTGGTGAGGCGACCTCGCGGATCAACTGGCCGAACATGGACCATCGCTTGGCCTTCGACTACGGCAACGCATCGCCAGATAACCGCTACAGCTACTACTTCTCCTTTCAGGGCGCGCGAACGCAACTGACCTACGGCGACGATAAGACATTCTTACCACGCCTCGTTGGTCAAACAAATTATGAAAGCGGCAACGATTTTGTCGCCAATCTTTTCTATCACTGGGGCGCGAACAACGCAAACGAGTTCCAATACTATGCTGACGCAGGCGACAATCTCTTTAACATATCCTATCTTATCGACCCAAGAATCACGCCCTACGCGACCAACAATGGCGTGACAGAGATCACCACAGGCCTTGGAAGCGGGCTTTTCACAAGTCCGCAGGTTTCGTTGGTTGACTTTGCCCCGCTTTTCCCGGGTCAAGCCGGTTTCTTCCAAAACACGGCCTATCCGGATCATGAAGATGAAAACCATCAGATCCAAAAGCTGAACTTTAAGCGCCAGTTCAACGCATCGAGTTTCGGCGACTTCAGGGTGTTCCGAACCCAGACCACCGTGAACTTCTTGTTTCCATGGAACGGCGGAGCGTTGGGCGACCAGTATGAGTACGACAGCTCCGATAACCGAGGCATCGCGCTCGACTACAGCAATCAGCTCAACAGCCAGCACGAAATCACGTTTGGTGCTGAGACCGTTTATACCAAGCCGAATTTCTCGATCGCAATACCCAGTTCGACTGTGTTCACCGCTCCGCTGGAGTGCGGACTTGCCTGCGCAGCCATCGGCTTAACGGGTACCTTCAATCCTGCTGCACCGCAAGGCTACATTCAACCCCTCTACAATGAAGTCCAAGGACCGCTCGGGCTTCCGGCGGGCTTGGTGCTTCCGCTCAAGCAGCTGCCGGACAACGCCAGCCACATCACGGACAACATCCATCGCAACAACGCGTACATTCGCGATCGCTGGCAGCCCAACAGCCGGTTCACGGTGACGGCGGGCCTTCGTTGGGATCAAGAGATCATCAGCCTTCCCAGCAATGCCAGCTCGCAGAACCTATTCTACACACAAGACGCGCTGGGCAATTTCATCGACGTGCCTGGGCAGCCGATCGGCAATGACGTGACGCGACCGACTCAGATCAGCCCACGCATCGCCATTTCGTTCGCTGCAAACTCGCGTGACGTCTTCAAGACATCGTATGGACGGTTCATCGAGTTTACGCCGGTCTCCAACATCGAGAACACCTACAACGTTGAAGCATCTGCGGCCAATTGCACGATCGCCAACGGCTGCTTCACTGCGCTGCCAGGTTTCAACGCTGCGTGCGTCAACGGCGTAGTCCCGGGAACGGGCGCCGGCTGCAACGGCATCAGCAACCTGCGCCAGCAAATCATCGAAGACCTCAATAAGAACAACTTCGCGCAGTACACGCCTGTACGGCCGCAAAAGGCGACGAGCATCGACTTCTCATGGGAGCACGACTTCGGTAACGGATTGCAGATGAAGATCAGCCCGTACTACCGTAAAGGCACGGACTATGTGGTGGCCAGCACGCCGCTGCTGTTCACGCTTTCGGATGGCACGTCGGTATTCGGATCGCCGCGCGAGTCCAACGCAGGCGTGAATAAGAACACCGGTGTCGAGTTCGCGCTCGATAAGAACAACGCGTACGGATGGTCGGGATTCATCCACATGACCTACGACAACACGCTCGCCAACTACAACAGCGACTTTTTCCCGTCCGTCAATGTTGCGGCAGTTCAGCTCGGCCATTTCTTCCATGTGAGTTACTTGGCTCCGGTTACGGCGCAAATCAACGTCAACTATAGCGCGAGAAACGGCTGGCACTTCATTGGTGACTTCCCCTACGAATCAGGTTACCATTACGGCGTCGGTACGCATACGTTCATCTTGCAGCCGGCGAACGGCGTGTCTGGGCCGCTCGTGCCGCTGGAGGTGCTGAATACGGATCTGGCCGCCACTGCGCTCGGGCTCAACTCGTTTACGAGTGCCTACTACTTCACGGATCCGACCAACCGGGGAACAATCGTACATCCGAATATTACCGGCTCGCGCGGAACCAACGAAGGGTTTGATCCCGGCACGCTGCGCAGTCCGCAACGCATGTTCGCAAACATCACAATAGCGCACGATCTGGGCTTCGGAGCTCACCGTATGCAGGTCGGCTTGCATGTTCAGAATCTGTTCGGCAATTACAGCAACGGTGTGGTCGGCGGCAATTCGCGCTATCGCAACAACGGCATCGGCGGCTTCGCTTCCAATTCGGGCGCGAGGTCCGGTCTTGCGCTTCCCCCGTTTAACGAACCATACTTGTTCCCGCGAAGTCCGTTCCCGTACGAAAGCGAACCAACAGGACAAGCGCGGCAGTACACGCTCTACCTCAACGCCAGATACTAGCACTCGCAAAAGGCAAGTTGCTGAAGGCAGCCAAAAAGGCTGCCTTCAGCAAGTGCGGCTTATGCATTCAATAGAGAAAGGATTTAACTCGATGCACAAACTACGCGCTGGCCTGCTCGCACTGCTATGTGTCGCGGCGATGGCTGGGTGCAAGACCAATACGAACCCAGGTGACATCAAATTTTTGCCTCCGGTGATACAACTGGCAGTGGGAACGCTCAATGACAGCGCCGCGACCCTCACTGGAGCAGCCGGCGTTTATCTCAATGCAGTCACGACATTTCGCAACAATTTCGGGGCTTCGGCATTTCTCAACCCCGGAACGGCAACGCTCACCGGACCAGGAGCGATCTCGGTTACCCTCGGTGGACTCTTCAGCTACGGTAAGTCGCCGGGCACAAACGGTGTGGTCGGACAACCGCCCGCATACGTGCCGCCCAGTACGAGTGCGGCCGGCGGCTATGCGACGGGATTCATCCTAACCGGACTCACCCCGCCGACTTCAGGCGGCTATACGGTTGTCGCGCCGGTTACCGTGAACGGCCAGGTTCAGCCCTGGAACGCTTCCGCGACATTGCCTGCCACTCCAACGATTCTAGGAGCAATGCCCGCGCCCGCCTATGCACCCGTTGCGGGGACGGGTGGCGGCACGTTTACGGTCGCTCCGCCCTCCGGTGTTACAGAAACCTTGATCGTGATTCTAAGCGGCACGACCCAAGTGGCGACGGTCGAAGCGATCGGGACGACGGCAACGGTGCCCCCGGGAACGCTTGCAGCTGGTTCGTATACCGCGTTCGCGATTGGAGCGGACTACCCGTTGGTCGAGGCCGGACCGCCGGCTAACGTGCAACAAGCTCCGACAATCACGGGCGCGGGTGGAACAGCCGACTTGACGGCCTCGGGAATCGTCGGAATCACGCAAACCTAGCGATTCGACAGCACAACGACAAGAGCGGCGTACTACGCCGCTCTTTTTTTGTTTGAAAAGAGAAGTTTGTCTAAATTGCCGGTGCGAGCGGCAACATCGTGGGCTGCGCTCCGACGGAGTCGACATGTTCACGATATATCGTGGCGGCTAGGTTGGCAGTTTTGGCACGCAGCTCTTCAAGCCGTTCTGATGGCGTCACCACAACTCGCGCACGACCGAACTCGTTCAACTTGCAACCCAAAATTACGTATTGCAAGAACAGATCGCGAGGCGGCTCTATTTGTCGCTCGAGCTCATTCACCAGCGCTGCATCATCGGTAAGCAGCAGCAACCGATTTATTTTGAGAGCACGCAATCTGTCGAGCGCGGCGATAACGCCGGTATAAACAAATTCTCGTCCATGCGTGCTATTCGCATCTGACACCGCAAACGGGATGAAGTATTCCCCGGATGAGGCATGCTGCTCATCGATAAGCCGCAAGCCCACGAGACCGCGGGCTTCGCCGCAACGCACGACCACGGCCAAAGCTTGAGCGGCACGCTGGCGGGTGGGTGAGAAGGCTTTTGCAGCTTGCATGGCATTATTTTATCGAACATATGTTCGATTGTCAAGCCATGGAACGCCGCCAGATAACTACAGCGCTAGATCTGCTGTTTCCACAAATGAGTCGGCGGAAACGTGTTTAGGGCCGCTGGCTGAACCGTTAGACAGGACCGCCTCGTAGATGGCCAGCACCCGGCACGCCGTTGCACGAGAGTCGAAGGCAGCCGCCGCCGTCTTTGCATGCGCGACCGCCGCCGCACGCTTCTGCGGATCCGTGATGAGCTCGTAGGCGGCATTTGCCATGCTGACGCTATCCTTGACTATCATGCCGGCCAGGTGCATCCCGAAGACGTCACGGGTTTGTGGATTATCCAGCGCCACCACGGGCAGGCCAGCCGCGAAAGCTTCTGCCAACACTAGCCCTTGAGTCTCCGTGATGGATGGGAAGACGAAGACATCGGCGGCCGCGTAGAACGCCGGAATCGAGCTGTGTTCGACTGAGCCGACAAAGTGGACTGCTTCGTCTAAACCGGCCTCACGTACTTGATCTTTCAGCAATCCCATGAGCGGACCGCTTCCCACCAAGAGGAGCTGGGCTTTGGGGAGCCTCTGTCGCACGCGCGCCAAGGCCTCAAGGGCCAAGGGCACGTTTTTTTCATGGGCTAGCCTTGAGACTAATAAGAGCAGGGGCGCGTCCAAAGCTATGCCCAGCCGGGCGCGGAGCAGATCGCCTGACGCCCTATCGGCGCGGCGGAAAATATCGATATTGACCCCTGTTGGCACGACGGACAAGGGTGCGGTGACGCCTTGTTTGCGCAGCTCCGCCGCAACGGTTTTCGTGGGCGCGATGACCGCGTCGGCGGCATTTGCGTACGTGCGCGTCAGTTCGCGCGTGAGCTGCGAAGTGATGCGTTGCCCCAGCGGTGAGTAATGCGCATAGTTGTCGAGGAGTGTGTGATATGTGAACACCAGCGGTATGCGAAAACGTCGTCGTGCGTAGTATGAAGCCATCCATCCCGTGATAAAAAGTGAATGGCTGTGAATGACATCGCAATGACTTAAAAACTGTCGCTTATTTCTGCGCGCGACGAGCGGCAGGGTCAGCCGATATTCGGTGCGTGCCGGCAAAGGCAACGAGGGCATCCGAAAAACGCGTCCCGCGCTCTCGACACCTTTGGGAATATGCGGCGCAAAAGTAAAAACATCGTGACCCAGCACTCGCAGCTCTTCTGCGAGTGAATCTATCGATGTCACAACGCCGTTGACGATCGGCCTGTAGACTTCAGTAAATATTGCTATTTTCATAAGCTAAAATGGAACGTTCGATTTTTCGAACTGCGATTCGAATGACGGTACAGTTTTCGCTCGCAATGACTGTTATTAACCACTTACTGTCCCTTTACCGCTCCTCTGGTTTGACGATTTTCGCTGACGCGTGATATAATTGCGCAAGTTTCATATCTTTCTTTTTATTCTTCATCTCACCCGTCTTTATAAAACGCGCAGCTAATAGCGCGATATAGCTCAAGCAAGAAATCTGCCTTTCGTTGCACCGCCGTCGCGGACGTTTTTCTTGCGCACCGAGGATACTTGTTGACAAAATACACGCCCCTTTTGCATCTGCTCGCGATCGTGAACAAGCAGCCGCGCGCACGCCGAACGCTTTATCGAATCTCCGCCTTCGTCTGCACCGCACTCCTGGTCGTCGTTATCAAAAGCCCGCAAGCCGTCGCACATTCCGCCTTCGTCACTCAAACCAATCGTCCCACAGCAGCGCTCGCGTGGGGCGACTCTATGATTATCGGCGGCGCTGTCGGGCAGGCGCAATCGGCCGGCGGAATAAGCGTCAAAGACGCTCAGGCAATGCAAGACCAATCGCTGGGCGATGGTTTTTCGGTCAGTACAAATGTTCAACCGCTGCGAATCACGACCGAACTTCACCAGCACAGAATATTCACCAGCATACGGCCCATCGTGCGCCTTCGCGCCGACTTAGCCCCGGGTGCTCGCCGAATAGTACGGCGCGGCAGACCGTCCGTCACCGTCATCACCGAACGTCTGACAAAATGGAATGATATCGTCGTCGATCATCAAGTGGTTGGCAAGAGGCTCGTGCAGCATGCGCGGCCCGCTGAGATCGCCGCTGGTCCACCGCGCAATGTCGCGGAAGCGCTCGCACTCACGAAGTTCCGCAAGCTGCTTGGTGTCTTTACGATGGTCGCAACAGCTTATACCGCAGGCTCGGCGCAAGCAGTGCCGACTGGGCGGACGGCAACGGGTGCGCTCGCGCGTTACGGCGTCGTCGCGGTTGATCCGCGCATCATACCGCTTGGCGCGCACGTGTACATACCGGGCTACGGCACGGCAATCGCTGCCGACACGGGTGGATCGATCATCGGCCACCGCATCGATCTGTGCATGGATTCGTTGAGTCAAGCGCTGAATTTCGGACGTCAATCCGTCATGGTGTACGTTCTCGGCCAATAACCACTCTCAGGATTAGCGAGTGACGCGTCGAAGCCGCCACTATGGCCGACGACGACGCCTGGAGCGTATCACCTAAACAACTACTCGATGAGCGGCGTCTCAAGCCACGCAAACGCTTTGGTCAGAATTTCCTCACCGATCGCAAGCTCGCCGCGCGGATAGCTGCATTGCTGCCGCCACAGGCGCACGTCATTGAGATAGGCGCGGGAACTGGCGTCCTCACAGACGCTTTGAGCAAGGTCGCCACGCAGGTGATCGCCTTGGAAATCGATCGCGATCTCGCGGCACTACTGCAAGACCGCTTCGCGAAAGATAGCTCTGTGGTGCGCATCGTTACTGGGGACGCTCTGGCCTTCGATTTCACGGGCACGCTCGACGCTGTCAGCGCGCCGCGCGCCATAATCGGCAACCTGCCCTATTACATCACCACGCCACTGCTGGAACGCATTCTCGACAGCAGCAGTTCTTGGGAATGTACTGTACTGATGGTTCAGCGTGAATACGCACGCCGCTTGGTCGCCGCTCCTGCGAGCGCGGATTACAGCAGCTTGTCGGTCTTTGCGTCGTATTTCTGCGACGTGAGGAAGATGTTTGACGTGGGCGCTGCAGGCTTTTATCCGGCGCCCAGCGTCTCCTCATCCGTGGTTCGCCTTACCCCGACGTCCACCAACAAGATGCCGGCAGCATTCGAGCCGCTCTTGTTGCGGCTGGTTCGAGCAGCATTTGCGCACCGGCGCAAAACGTTTGTGAATAGCGTCCTCGACGAAATTCCAGGGGAAAACAGTGACAACCGAAAAACGGTGGAAGCCGCGCTGGCGCAAGCAGGCATCGATCCCAAGGTCCGCGCCGAACGGCTAGCATTGCCGGATTTCAGGCACCTCACTGAAGCGCTGGCCGCCGCCGGTTTCAGCAGCGCGACGTTTGAGCATGAGCCAACGAGGAGCAAGCGTGTACGCAACCACCGCAGCAACTGAAAAAGGTCCGGCCTTCACAGGAGTGCGCTGGAATGGCTGGGCCATTTTCGGCATAGCGCTGCTTTTGTATCTGGCTTTCTTGATCGTGCAACAAATAATTTTCACGATCTTATTCTTCCAGCAAAACCCTGAGATCGCCAACGCGCTGCGAACTGCTCTTCTGCAGGGATACATGGCGCCCGCCATTGCGAAGCAGCTACAAGACCCTGCCTTGCAGATCCGGCTGCTGACCGCCAGAAATTTGTGGCTGGGCTACGTTTTGTCAGCCCCCATCTTGATATTCGGAACGATCGGTTTCGCAAAAATCGCTTTTCATGCAGACCTGCGCGATCTGGGCCTGGGCGTCAAGCCCACGGCGAGAGCCATCGCACTTGGTGTGGTCACCGGGATATTCTTGCTTTTTGCCAGCGGACTGATCGATGCTCTGCTGACGCACTTTTTCGGACCCCATCCGCAACCGCAAGCCAAGGCTCTCGCTCACCACCATGGCGTCGGCGACTTCTTGCTCGACTTCACGTCGGTTTCAGTCGCTGCTCCGATCGCCGAGGAAATACTTTTTCGCGGTCTTATCTTCACGGGCTTGGTGCAGCGGATGGCGCCGGCGATCGCTATTTGCATCAGCGCGGCGGCGTTTGGGCTGGCCCACATCTACTTGTGGACTTTCCTTCCGATTTTCGTCATCGGTACCGGATTGGCGTGGCTGTACTACCGCGAGAAAACTCTGTGGGCGAATATCACGGCGCACGCCACGGTGAATTTTATTTCCCTGGTAGTGGCCTTTGCGTTCCCCAAACTTGCGTCATAGCTTCTGAAAACCGGCGACATAGACGATGTAGCCGACGTAGAGCAACCCGCCCACCACCAGAGCCAGTGGCTCGACTCGCCTGCGCAGCAGGGTGACGACGACCAAAAGCAGCGCGGAAACAATCGCTATAGCGCTGGGTACTAACGCGGATGTGTCCAAATGCCAGGGCGTTGCGAGCATCGCAATAGCACAGGCAATGGAAGTCTGAAACATCATCGCGCCCAAGACGTTGCCCATAGCCAGTTCGTCCTGTCGCCGGCGCATCCAGATCACCACGTTGCTCGCGTCCGGCAATTCGGTCGCGATGGGGGCGAGAAAAAGAGCAACCATAAACGGCGACAAGTTGAGTGCGTTTGCTGCCTGGCCGACCGCGCTGACAAACCAGCGCGAAGCGAAGATCGTTATGACAAGAGCGATCGCAAGCTGCAGCACGACGGCGCGCCTCGAGGGTGTGGCGCGCTTCGGGCTGATGCGCAACGGTGGCGGCGATTCCTCTGCTTCGGGTTGCTTGCCGCGCAAATGATAGAGCAGATATAATCCGTATGAACCCAAGACGAGGATCGCGGCGGTGACATGTACGCTGCGATCGGGAACGAAGGACGCTGCTAACGCCAACGCAAAGGTGAGCACAAAAAGCAACGCACCGAACAGCGTGTCGGCAAAAGGCACCTTGAGCTTGTGCAACGAGCGCGGCTTTTCAGATGCATGCGGCCTTTCAGACGAGTGCTGCCGGTCGGCAGAGCGGTGTGTGCGGGTGGCCGGTGCACGCCGTAACAGAGCCGTACCACCGATGAGAAAGAATACGAGGGTGCTCAGCATGAACGGCGCTCCGAGTACCGCGCCCACACCAATTGCATGGCTTTGCGCGTCCCGTAAGAATAGCAGCGCTACGATTGCCACCATGGTTTCAGGTAAGGACGAACCGATAGCCGCAACGACCGCACCGACAGCGCTTCGCGTCAGGCCGAAAATGGCGCCGAGCCATTCGACTGCGTTCGTGAAGGCGTCGCTGGCTATCACAACGAGTCCGAGCGCACCGAGGAGTTGAAGCGCAATTAGCACCGCGCCACCGTTTAGCCCACCCTCTGCGCTTCCCTTGTCGCCGTTGCACGTCGGTGTCGACGCCGATAACGTCTTGCACGATCGTCGCGGCATCGGCCGTTACGCGCGTGCGTTGTTGCAACGCTGGTTACAGAACCCGCCATCGCAGCTGCGCGTGTCACTGCTCGTGCCTCATCTGTTCCCGCGCCTCGTTGCGCGCGACTTGGCGCAGCGTATCGGCGTAGAGAGCGTGGACGCCTACCGGCGCAGCGACGCCACGCGCATCGGGCTCGACGTGTTGTGGTACCCGTGGAGCGGTATGACGTGGTTCGCCCCCATCACCAGTGTCGCGACGGTGCACGACGTGTGGCCCTTCGCTTCTCCCGCACACGACCCGCGCATACGCCACCACGAGCAGACGCCGTTTTACGCAACTGCCGCGCGTGCCGCCGCAATCATCACTGACTCCTATTTCTCGAAATCGGAGATCATCCGCTACTTGCACGTGCCGGACGAGAAGATCTCCGTAGTGCACTTGGGGGTTGATGTGCCAGCCGCACAGACGGATCGAGGACCACTGCTCGACGGAGCGGCCCGCTACGTTCTGTTTGTGGGCGAGGCGGAGGAGCGCAAGGACCTTCAAACGCTCACAAGAGCCTTGGCGCGTCTAGACGATCCGCTGCGCACCACCACAGGCCTTGTGATTGTGGGAAAGGCTGCGCCGTCGCAGCGGCGGATAGGTGGCGTGCGGCACGGGAACCCGCCGGTCTTGCATTTTGAAACGCGTGATTCAGTCAACACGATCGTGACAGGTGAGATACGAGACGACCTGCTCGGTCAGCTCTACGCTGGGGCGGCCGCTCTTGTGTTTCCCTCTACTTACGAAGGCTTCGGGTTGCCGGTATTGGAGGCTATGGCACGGGGAGTTCCGGTTGTGGCTTCAAACGCCGCGAGCATTCCTGAAGTGGGAGGCGATGCGGCGCTTTACTTTCCGGCCGGCGATGAGGGCGCTCTCGCAGCCGCGCTGCAGTTGGTTCTCAGCGACACAAAGCTGGCCGCTCATCTGAGCGCTGCGGGGCGCGCCCGCGCGGCGCAGATGAGTTGGGACCGATGCGCGCAGGAGACGCTTGCGCAACTACGGGCTGCGGCGCTCCGCGGGGTCACTCGCTGAGCTCTCCGCGGTCAGCCAGACCCATCGCCGTAAGAATTTCATCAGCGCGGGCCGGGTGCAGCAATGAAGCCACGATAACTCCGGTGATCACGCCGCCGATATGGCCCGCGTTAGAGATCCCCGGGTTGGAAAATCCATAACCGAGCGTCAGAACGATCGGCAGGATGGCATTTTGCAACAATTCTTTACGCAACGGCGGCAGTTTCAGTCCCAAGACTGCCATGGCGCCAAAAACACCCATGATGGCGCCTGAGGCGCCGGCAGTGACGGTCTGCGAGCCTGCAGTCGTGATATAAGCAAGCACGCTGCCGCCCAGCAGCGCGGCCAGATAAATCGTCGCATAGCGCGCGGTGCCATAGATATATTCAACCAGCGCGCCTGCTTGAAAGAGTGCGATGGAGTTGAAAATGATGTGCGGCCAGTTGAAATGGAGAAAGCCCGACGTGATCAGGCGGTACCACTGGCCTTGCTCTACGAACGTCGGAATCAACGCGCCCGCCAAGAGCAACGTTCCATAGCCGTTTTGCTTGGGCAGCACTTGATCGATGAGGAATACTGCCCAGCAGATGAGCAGCATGAGACTGGTAAACGATGCCGCGCGTCGCATTACGGACCAGCCGCGAGCACGGTACGCAATCCGCCGATGAAAAGCGGAAGCATCAACTCGTGGTGGCCCGTGAACATGTAACCCCGGCCGCCCGCGAGGTGCGGACGCGTTACCACGTTGGTGCGCGGACGGTACTGGCGAATGAAATCGAAGTCCGCGGTGACGAACTCACCGCGGTAGCCGAGATTGCGCGCGATTGACAGCGCCTTCAAAAAAGTTTCCGGCATGATGACTGCGGAGCCGACGTTGAGATAGACGCCGCCATCGGTCACCCCTGCGACCACTTCGCTGAAGCGGCGGAAATCGTACAAGGTCGCCGCGCCCAGGGCCCGACCGTCCAATTGCGGATGCATGTGCACGATGTCTGTCCCCACCGCCACGTGAATCGTAACCGGAATATCCAAGAGCGCGCCTTGGGCCAAGATCGATATATCCCGATTGACGCGGGATCTCTTCAGCAATGCGTTGCCCAGCGCGCGGCCCAAACCAACTCCAGGACCCTCAGACGCGATCGCATTGAGGATAAAATCGGCCGTCTCGCCGGCCATGCCGAACGAGCCATCGCGCAAAGCTCCGTCCACATCTTCAGAGGTCTTGCCGACGAGCGCCAGCTCGACATCATGAATGCAGATGGAGCCGTTGCCCGCTACCGCGTTGACGATGCCGGAGCGCATGAGATCGACGATCATCGGCCCCAGACCAGTCTTGATCACGTGCCCGCCGATCCCCAAGGCTACCACTTTTCCGTCGCGATGCGCGCGAGCAACATCGCCTACGAGCGCGCGCAGTTCGCTGGCCGCCAAAATATCGGGCAGGCCGCGCCAAAAGTCGGCAAATGACGCGCCGGCCTGCGGCGCCGCTCCGAGCGCATCGGCCGTCACTTTTGATGGACGCGTCTGCAATGCGGTCAGCGACAGTTTGCTGAGATCGAGCGTCGGGAAAGACGGTTTGCGGCTCAAGGTTTTCCGTTCTGTCGTTCGCGCAGATATTGCTCGATCAGCGCTGCCAGCTTGGCCCGGAAGAGATCAGGCGAGAAGCGTTTGACGTGCGCTGCCATGCGAGCGCGATCAAAAGCGGCAGCGGATAAAGCCTGTAGCGCTCGAGCAAGAGAGTGAGAAGTCGGCTCGTCGAAAAAAATTCCGGTCTCGCCTTCCACGACGGTTTCGAGCGCCCCTCCGGCGCGATATGCGACGGTAGGCCGGCCTGCCGCAGCCGCCTCAAGCGAAACCAAACCAAAATCCTCAGTGCCCGCGACGATGAGCGCACGCGCGCGCTGGATGAGACGGCGGCGCTGGGCGTCGTCAACCTGACCTGCAAAGGAGATCGTCGGCCCGGCGAGCGCCTGCAAACGTTTTTCATCAGGGCCGGTCCCTGCCACGATCAACGGCAGAGCCAGCGCATTGCATGCCTCGATCGCTAGCTGGACGCGTTTATATGGCAGCAGGCGCGTCATCACGAGAAAAGAGTCACCCGCTTCTACAGTCTCGGAAAATTCTGCCGCGTCAACCGGGCAGTGGACGACATCGCTCGAGCGCCGGTAGATCTCGCGCACGCGGGTTGCGACGTGCTGGGAGTTTGACACGAGCCGGTGTGGCCGCTGTGCTGCAGCCAAATCCCACAAACGCAAACCAGGCGTGCACAGCCGAAAAAACGGCCGCAGCAGCGGCGGGATGATCGGCGACGCATATTCCTCCGGATACCACAAAAAGCGTGTTGGTGTGTTGATGTAGCACACGTGCACGGCGTGTGGCGCAACGCGCACGCCCTTGGCAAAGGCGGTCGTCGACGAGATGACCAGGTCATAGTCATGCAAGCGCAGCGACTCGAACGCGGCGGGATACAAAGGCAAGAAACTGCGAAAACGCGATGGCGCGCCGGGGATGCGTTGCAAGAAACTCGCACGCACATCGACATGGGAAAAGTGGTCGCGCACAATAGCCGCGTCAGACAGGGAAGTGTAGAGCGGCGCTTCGGGATAGAGCTTGAGGATTTCAAGCAGCACGCGCTCGGCGCCGCCAAACTGCGTCAGGTAATCGTGGACGAAGGCCACGCGCACGCTAAAGCTCTCGCTAGTGGCTTTGCGGCTGCGGCAAGACGATGGCCACTGTTTCCTTGGCGAGATAATGCTGAGCCACTCGACGTATGTCGGCTGCGCTGACACCAGCTATGCGTTGCGGCAATACGTTCTCAAACTGCACGCCGTCAGGCGACGTGGCCGAACGGCCGAGCAACCACGAGAGCTGGTTCAGATCAGTGGCGGAAAGATAATAACTGCCCAGCGCAAGCTGCTTCGCCTCGCTGATGAGTTCGGGCGGCAAATTCTTGTCACGCAGGCGGGCGATGCCCGTTTCTAAATCGCGCACCGCTTGATCGACACTGGTGCTCTCACCGTCCAGGAACACGATGAGACTGCCCGGTTGCGCCTCGTACTGGTAATATGCGCCCAGATATTCCATGGGCGCAGTGGTGTTGGAAGCAAACGCCAGCGCATGGACGTCGCCGCCGGGTCCGAGCAATGCTTCGATCACCAGCATCGTTGCAAAGTCGGCAGAATATTGGTTCGGAGCCGCATACGCCACCGCGATCCAGGGTGAAGGAATGTTGCGATGCGCCACGATTTGCCGGGTCCGCTCCACCGCGCGAGGCGCGGGTGCGGTTGTCTCGGCCGCGGCGCCCAAATCGCTAAACTCGCGCGCAATCGCGTTGAGCACGTCCGTGTTGGCGGCGCCGGCCACCGCGATGACGGTGCCGTTGGCGCGCTGCGCTTGGCGCAGATAGGTTTGCAGATCCTTGCGCGTCACGTTGGCGATCGAGATCGCGTTGCCCGCGTCGGGGAAAGCAAATCCAGTGCCTTCGTACCTGACTCGGCGCACCATCGCGTACGCAGTCTCCAAGGGACTCTTGGTGACGTCATTCGCGTTGGTCATCGCTTTGGCTTGAAACGAAGCGAAGAGCGCCAGCGCCGGGTTGCGCAACGCGCTTCGTAAATCGTGCAGCAAGCGAGGAAAATCTGAGGCACGCGATTCGATGTAAAAGCGCGTATCGGTTGGGTCTAACGTATAAGAGACCGTCGCTCCCAAGTTTTCCGCCACCCGCTCGAGCGTTTGATCTCCCTCAACCGGGCTCGCCAAAATAGTGGCGGCGGCAATCGCAGCGATTCCCGCTTTGTCCAGCGGCTGCTGTTGCAGCCCCGCAGGCAAAAAGATCTGCGCGCCGACGAGCTGGCTTTGATCGGACGGCTGGCTGACGATCGTGACGCCGTTCGGTAACTTGAGCGTATTGGCAGGTGCGAATGAGGATGCGGGGAGCCGGGGCGGGGATGCGGGCAGCCGCGGCGGGGACGCGGGCATCTTGGGAGCCGCTGCGACCATCACAGCGCTCAGGCAAGCGCCCAGCAAGAAACCTGCGCAGGATCGTGCACTCATGGCGCCGCGTTGACCGCAGTCGGTAACGGGCCGCGCGGCAGCACGATGACCGCCGGCTCAGTCGAGAGGTAGCGCTTAGCGATCGCGCTGACGTACGCCGGGGTCAGACGTTGCACTTGGGCAAAGTAATCGCCGCCAAGCCGCGCATCCGTCGCGCTTGGGCTGTAGCCCGTGGCGCCTTGTGTGAAATACCATCCGTAGTTGTCTGCGACTTGTTGCGGCGTTTGCAGTTCGCGCAACAGGTGCGTGCGGAACGCGTCGAGGGCGCGCCCAAATTCCGGCTTCGAGAGTTGGGCGGCAACTGCTTTGCGTACGGACTCTCGGATCGTTCCAAGCGCGGCGTCGGGATCGAGCGTCGCGCCGGTCGCGCTGATAAAAAACACGCCTGGATTGCGCAGAGTGATGAACTGGCCGTAGAAATTTACGGTCGGATAGAGACCCGCCACCGCTTGGGCAACTAGCCCCGTGCCGGGGCGCGTGAGATAATCGGAAAGGAAATCCATTGCCGTCGAAGCTTGCTCGTCAGCGATCGGCGGACCGAACCAGCCGATTCCGACGCCCCCCATACTGGCCTGGGAGCGCTGCAGCGTCGTCGGCGTTACGCCGATTGGGGACAGCGCCGAATCAGGCATCGGCTCGGCATTCGCGGGAGGCGGCGCCTGGGAGCTCACGCGCCGGCTGATATCGTTGCTGTCCACATTTCCGGCTGCGATCACGATCTCGTTCGCGGGCACATATGCGCGGCCGAGAAAAGCGTTGACATCGTCGAGACTGAGATTGGCTAGTGTTTGCGCGTCGCCATAGGTGGGGTCGTGCAGAGGGCCGCTGGCAAACATATGTGAGAACAAGGAATCGCGCAGCAGTTGATCCGGGACCTGGGTCGTGGCGACTTGTTGCGCCGCCAGGCGTTGTCGCGCCGCCAAGTACGCGCTCTGGTCCACCCGGGGATGCAACACCTGCCCGGCCAGCGTCTCGAGCATTGCTGATGCCTGATACGACGGCGCCAGCACCGCTATTTCCGTTCCCTCATGATAGACGGAAACGCCGACTTGAGCGCCGGCGCGCCGGAATAGCTCGCGCAGCGTCGTATCTCCGGACTTTTTTTCCAACAGTGCCAGCACGGCGAGACGCGCAATCCCCGGCCGTGAAGCACCGTAGCCGCTGGCTGGGCAACGAATCCAAATCTCGAGCGCGGCGCTGGGTGAGATGTTCGCCCGTCGCTCGACCAGCGTCAGACCGTCGTTGAGCTGCGTTTGGCCCAGCACTTCCGCCGTCGCTGCCGGCGCTTGCGGTGTCTCAGCTGCCGCGAACGCAAAACCCGGAGCAATGCTCAATGAAGAAAAAAGCGCGGCTAGAGCGCCGCGCATATTCCACAGGCGCAACCTTGGGCGCCAGTCCATCGACCTAGGCGGGCTCCGGTGGCGGGAACGGCAACACTGATGGTTTGACGCGCGGCTTTTCTTCTTTGGGCGAGCTGCTGGCCGCAGCAGCGCGATCGGGCAGGCTGGCATCGACCGGAGCCTGCTTGTTCGCAGATGGCGCCCGGTTATCGGACAGCAGCCGATCGACTTCGTCCGCTTCCACGGTCTCTTTTTCAAGCAGAGCTTCGGCTAAGCGGTGCAGCTTGTCGATGTTGGTCTCAAGCAAGTGATAGGCGTTGGCATAGCAGGTATCGATGATGCTGCGCACTTCCGTATCGATTTGGCTTGCGACTTCTTCAGAATAGTTACGCTCTTCCACGATGTCGCGGCCCAAAAAAACCTGCTCGTGCTTTTTGCCAAGCGCGATCGGGCCGATTTTCGGGCTCATACCGAATTCCATGACCATCTTGCGCGCCAGCGTCGTGGCCTTCTGCAAGTCGTCATGCGCGCCCGTGGTATTCTCCTGAAAAATCAGTTCTTCAGCAGCGCGCGCTCCCAGCAAAACCATGATGCGATCGACGATCTCCGCTTTGGTCATGAGATAGCGGTCTTCCGTCGGCAGTTGCATGGTGATACCGAGCGCCATACCGCGCGGAATGATGGTCACCTTGTGGAGCGGATCCGCATTCGGCAGCAGCTTGGCAGTCAGCGCATGGCCGCTTTCGTGATAGGCGACGAGCTCTCTCTCGCGCTGGCTCATGATGCGGCTCTTGCGCTCGGGACCGGCGATGACCCGGTCGATCGCTTCCTCGCAATCTTTCATGTCGATCTGCGTTTTGTTAGAGCGCGCGGCAAGCAGCGCCGCCTCGTTGAGGAGATTTTCCAAGTCCGCGCCCGAGAAGCCGGGGGTGCGACGAGCCAAAACTTCCAAGCGCACGTCCGGAGCTAGCGGTTTGTTGCGCGAGTGCACTGCCAAAATTTGTGCCCGGCCGATGACATCGGCGCGATCGACGACGACCTGACGATCGAATCGCCCCGGCCGCAACAAAGCAGGATCCAAAACGTCGGGGCGGTTGGTTGCGGCGATCAGGATGACGCCGGTGTTGACGTCAAATCCGTCCATTTCAACCAGCAGCTGATTGAGCGTCTGCTCGCGTTCGTCGTGACCGCCGCCCAAGCCGGCGCCGCGTTGGCGTCCGACGGCGTCGATCTCATCGATGAAGACGATGCAGGGCGCGCTCTTTTTCGCCTGCTCGAACAAATCGCGCACGCGCGATGCGCCCACACCCACAAACATCTCGACGAAATCCGAACCCGATATGCTGAAGAACGGCACTCCCGCCTCGCCGGCGATCGCACGTGCGAGCAGCGTCTTGCCGCTGCCGGGCGGGCCGAGCAACAGCAGCCCTTTGGGAATGCGCGCACCCAACTGTTGAAACTTTTTCGGGTATTTTAAGAACTCGACAACCTCGCTGAGCTCTTGTTTCGCTTCGTCAACTCCGGCGACGTCCGCAAACGTCACCTTGGGCCGGTTTTCGGTCAGCAGCTTGGCGCGCGAGCGGCCGAATGACAGCGCTTGGCTGCCGCCTGACTGCAACTGCCGCGCGATCAGCATGACAAAGCCGATGACCATGGCAAAAGGGAGTATCCAGTACAGCAATGTGAGCGACAAGCCGCCACTCGCGCTGCTGTTGTCGACCGTGACTTTGATGTGCTTAGCGATCAGCCGTTTTGCGATCGCATCGCCGCTGCTGGGCAGGATTTGCACGACTTCTTTGGGACCATCACCGACCATGTCGACGGTGACGCTGTTCTGTCCGATGGTGACTGCGTGAATGGATTCGGAGTTATCTTCGATTTGCTTCGAGAAGTCGCTAAACGAAACGATTTTCTGCGGCTGAACCGTCTTCTGATAGTAGCTGTACGCCACGGACAGAACCAGGGCGATTCCGACAACCCACAAGATGTACCTGAACAGCTTTACGAACAAATGAAATTCCTCCGGGATGCCGCTCGCCCGCTGCCTGTTGCGGGCTAACCGCCTTCCCTAATCCTCTAAGTTTGAACCCGGCTTTGAAGTTGTCGGATGTGCGGAAGATTGCGAAAGCGTTCTTGGAAATCTAGACCGTACCCTACCAAAAAAGTATCATCGGGAGCACGCAGTCCCACATAGTCGGGCTGCACGTTTACCGCGCGATGAAAGGGCTTGTCAATCAACGCACATGACTGCACCCGCAGCGGCCGGCGGCTGCGTAAGTTTCCCAGCAGATACAAAAGGGTGTAACCCTCGTCGATGATGTCTTCGACTAATAGCACATTCTTGCCTGAGGGATTTTGATCCAAATCTTTCAACAGCCGTACATCGGTTTTTCCGTTGCGCCCGCTGCCATATGAGCTGACCACCATGAAATCGATGGTCACCGGATACTCTCCCAAAGCGCGCATCAGGTCGGCAGAAAAGAGCAATGCACCCTTCAGAATCGCAACCATGAGAATCGGCTCGCCCGCAAACTCTTTTTTCACTTCCGCTGCAATGCGCGACACTGCCTGGCCGATTTCGTCTTCGCTAAAGACGATCGGTCCCAGTTCTGCGGGGGCTGTGGTTTCGATTGTGCTGCTCACCATCGGATTGCGCTGCTCATATATATAACGATTGATCCTGGCCTTCGGTCGCGCCCTATCTGATACTTTTTATTATCGGCAGTTGTGCAAGGGCTGCCAGCTTACTTGGAGGGCGGGCGCGCCGTTCTTGGCTGCAAACGGTTCCATAGCTCGTACCCCCAAGGCGGCGGCGATGCGATTTTCGGCGCACAGCAAGGGCACCGTCGCACGGAGCGTCTTTGGCACGCCTGCCTTGGCCAAGAAGCGCGCCAAGGACGTCAACGAACGGCGTCCCGAAGGGATGCACTTGTCGCCTGGCCGAGGCAAGCGCACGTGCAGGGCGCCGCGCTTCAAGAGCGCGCGATCGAGCAGAACCGATCGCGCATCAGCCGACATCGGCTTGTGCCTTCCGCCGGCCGGGGCTCGCTGAAAAGTCAGGGTGCCGTACGGCGTTTCGATTGGAGCGCGTTCGTCCAGACTCAGCGTAACCGCCGGCATATCACCATGGAAAGCAGAAACAGCGTGCGATCGCGACGCGGCGATCTGAAAACTGCCGGCAGAAATGTGCACGCGCGCCGCTCCAGCCTGATACTCGCCGCCACGGCCTGCCTTGAGCGCATCCACGATAGCAGAGCACTGACGCAAGCTGAAGTTACGCACGTTACCACAACGTTGCTTGACCGCATAGCGAATCACGTGGCGAAGCAAGTTGATCGGCAATTCTCGCAGCGCGCGCATTGAGAGACCGCTACGGTTGCCCTCTTGTTTGCAGCGTCGCCAAGCCTCAATGACGTAACCGGCGATCAACGCCTTGTCGCCACGCAGCAATTTCCCCGAGCGCATAATATTGCGGCGTGCGCCGGGGAGCACGCGCTCCAGTCCTGCCAACAAAACGCGAACGGCGTTGCGGCGCAAGCGCACATCGTCGTTGGTTTCATCTTCGGAGACTGGCAGGCCGAGCGGACTTACGAAGGTCCGCAGTTGATCCCGATCGGCAAACAACAGCGGACGCGCCAACGTGACCGACGGAGCCAGGGGTCGCTTGGCGGGCATGGCGGCTGCGCCATCCAGGCCGCTGCCGCGCATGAGCGCGAGAATGACGGTCTCTGCGACGTCGTCGGCGTGGTGACCGGTGACGACGAACGCCGCGCCGTGATCGCGAGCCACTTGCGCTAACAGCGCGTAGCGCGCGTTTCGCGCCAGCTCCTCCACCGAACCACCCTGCAGCTTTGCAGGCAACGTTCTCACGCATACCTCTGCGTGCGCATAGCGAGCTTGATGCCGGACCGCCGCAACATCACGCCGAATCGCCGCTACCGGCCGCAGCTTGTGATTGACATAGCAGGCGATGATCCGCAGGCGCGGCGCCGTTTGCCGCAATAGTGCGAGCGCCGCCGCACTATCGGCGCCCCCCGAGCACGCAACGACGACGGTCGCTCGCGCCTGCGGCAGCTTCAGCAATCGCCAGGCGCGTGCAAAGCGCTGCTGCAACTCGCGGTCGAGCGACGCGTTAACGCCTGCGTGCGGCGCGGTCGAGCTCACGCTGAGCTTCGCGCGCTTTGATCGTCTCGCGCTTGTCATACAATTTCTTACCGCGTGCTAGCCCAAGTTCTACCTTGACTCGATTATTGCGAAAATACACGCGCAAAGGCAGCAGGGTCAATCCTTTTTCTTGCAGCTTACCGATAAACCGGTTGAGTTCGCGTGCGTGCAACAACAGTTTTCTATCTCGTCGCGGCTCGTGCTGTGAAAAGAACGTGCCCTGCAGATAGGGCGGAATGTGGACGTTGAGCAGCCAGCCCTCGCTGTCTTTGATACGTACGAAACCGTCCACCAGCGAACAGCCGTTGGCCCGCAGGCTCTTGACCTCGGTGCCGCTCAAAACGATGCCGGCTTCAATCGTGTCGAGAATAAAATATTCATGGAATGCTTTGCGATTGGACGCGATCGCTTTGGTGCCGGCGCGCGCGTCATGGGGCGCGGCCGTCATCAGTGACAAACCTCCCATGGCCTTCCGCGTAGATGGTTCCGTCTTCCCCGCTGATGGTGGCGACCAGCGTCAGCACGCGGCCGCGGCGTCCTTCCAGCCGGCCTTCGAGTAGCAGGGGAGCGGCGACCGGCGCCGCCTTGCGAAAGCGCACTTCTAAACGCGCGGTCACCGCGCGTACGCCGGCCGCGATCGCGGCGTGCGCCATAGCTTCATCCAGCAGGGTCGCGATAATGCCGCCGTGCATGATCGTCGTCCAACCGGCAAAGCGCTCCTGGGCGACGAAACGAGCGCGCGCCCTTCCATCGCCGTAATCGAAGCGGAGTTGCAAACCATCCGGATTGTCCGGCCCGCAAGCAAAACAGCGCCGATCGTCTTCGAGCGAGGGCTTGCGCGCCGCGTTATCGGTTGGAGTCATCGTCCGCGCACTTCACCCAAGCACTCGCCAATTACTCGTACTAGTAGCCTAAGGTAAGCCGCTCGGCAAGCTGCACAGGCAACTTGGCGTCCTGCATCAGCTCTTGCACGCGGCTCACGTCATAGCTGACGCGTCTGATCTCGACCGTTCGCTGCTCTTCATCATAGTAGGCAAAGGACGCCTGTGGATTGCGGTCTCGCGGTTGACCCACGCTGCCGGGGTTGATGATGTAACGGCAGCTAGCAATGATATCGATCTTGCCGCCGTGAGCGAGCTTGAGATGGTAGGCGCGCCCGCCGTCGTCTTGGAAAAAAACTTCGGCTATGTGGGTATGCCCGATGAACGTGAGCGGCATCGTCGCGTGCGGAAAAGCAGATTGGGCGTCGGTCACATCGAGGATGTAATCGAAATGGAAGACGGGTGCGCCGTGTACGATCGTAAAGGTATCGAAGTTGCGCTCGCGCGGCAGTTCCGCTAGGAAAGCTTGGTTTTCAGGGGACAGCTCCGCCTTGGTCCACGCGATCGCCTCGCGCGCGAGTGCATTGAACGCGTGCGGCGCTTCAGCAGAGATCGCAGCCTCGTCGTGGTTGCCGGCGATCGCTAAGCAATCGCGCCGGCGCAGCTCGTCGCAGCACTCGTTGGGGTTGGGACCATAACCGACGATGTCGCCCAAACATAGCAACCGATCGATGCCGCGCTGATCGAGTTCGCCTAACACTGTCATGAGGGCTTCGTAGTTGGAATGGACGTCCGAGATGATGCCGTAGCGCAAACGTGCCTCTTCCGTCAGGGATTGCCAACCGTCACGCGATCGGTCAGCTGCCGAACGCCGGGAACGGCCCGCACGGTTTCCAGGACCAACGAGTGTATCGTCTTGCTCGCAACGTTGCCTTCCAGCAGCACCGACCCTTTGTGAACGCTCACACGTACTCGAAATGCGTTGACGCCCGTCTGTTCCGTCAGCGCGGTCTTGATGCGCGCCTGTAGCGAGAGATCGCTCTCCAGCTCTTTTGCGGTCGGTGCCTTGGGATTGATCTTGAGCTCGTCTTCGAGTTTGCTGACGCCGGCGACGCTGTGCACGGCAGCGATTATTTTCGAGTGCTCCTGCGATGAGGGCACTTCGCCGCTAAGCGTCACCTGGTGGTTCACGACCTTCACGTGCACGTTGGAAACCGTCGCTGCATCAATGGCCGATATTTTCGCGCGAATTTGGGCGGCGATGAACGCGTCATTGACTTGCGTCTGTGCCTGCTGCTGCTGTGAGGGACTGCAACTCGTCGCCGCCAGGAAGCCCGCGCAAACCCAAAGCGCTAGAGATCGTCTTAACATTCATTCACCTTCAATCAGTTCCCAACCAAGACTTCTCGCGGCGGGTCGCAGCGCGCGTAGTGCGTCATCCAGCCGCATTATCCAATCATGTTCTTGCTCGCGCCTGCCGTGCCAAACCATAACGTACCAGATTGATTGCGGTTCAATCAACTCGAGGCCGAAACGGTCCGCAACGTAGGAACTGCAGCTTGCGGCCGGCACTAGTCCGGCGGCAACCGCGGCTGCCCCGCTCCAGGCATCGGGGTCAGGCCAGGCAGCATCTCCGGAAAGCCGCTGCCCATTGCGAAAGACTCGGTCTCCTGCAACCGCTGTGCCCTCGATTCGACGGCCCAGCACTTTGAAGCTAAGCGCGGGCCGCGATTGCAGCGCTTGCTCGATGCGCCCAACGTCAACGCCGGACATGCCGCCGAGACGGGCTGAGTTTTGCTCGAGATCGCTGAGCACAACGCCGGCGGTCCAGCGGCAGCGAAAATCGAGCGCGACGGCGAGCTCTTCGATAAGAGGATCGTAGGGCCCAAAAAAGAGCGGCTCGTGGAAGTCGGCGAGTGGCCGCAGCAACTGCACGGTTGACCCGTGTCCGGCAGGCAGTTCGGTTTTTCCTAAGGGAACGTGGAGCAACGCATCTGATTGCTGCAGCGAGTACAGCCCGCTTGTATATTCGTCTTCCTCGAGTGCGCAGGTTTGCCGCGCGCTTTCTTCCAGGTTCACGCCGCGCCATTCATCGGCGTCACCTCGTGCTGTGATAGAGTCCGCAACCGCCGCTGGATGGCCTCTCTCTTCCTTATATCCTGCCAAACGCCGGATCAGGGGAGCCGCATACAGGTTGAACGCCACCTGCGAAGCGACCGGGTAGCCGGGCAAATTGATGACCGGCACTGCACCGATCAGACCGAGATTCGCCGGCCTCGCCGGCCGGCTGGCGACGCCTCGAACGACCACCGTGCCGGCCGCGCTCAGCGCGTTGAATGATTGATCCCTGCTGCCGCGCGACGAGCCCGCCAACAAGAGCACCACATCGCTGCTCGCCGCCGCGGATCGCAATACCGCTTGCAAATCGTCAGCGTGGTCGCGCATCAGCGGTAACACACGCACTTGCGCGCCAAGCGCTTGAGCCGCAGCGCCGATCATGGTTGAGTTGCTTTCAAAGGCAGCCCCCGCAGCGGATTGGGCACCCGGAGCCAAGAGTTCGTTGCCAGTGGGGATTATCGTCAGCAGAGGCCGGCGCACGACTTCTGCGATGATCTCGCCGCACGAAATAAGTGCTGCGCAGTCGATCGGGCGCAGAGGCCTCCCAGGGCGTCCTACGATCACGCCCGGCGGCACATCTTCGCCCGCGAGGCGGACGTGCTTCCCGATGGCGAGCGCATTGAAAATTCGTACCTGGTGTGCTGTCCGTTCTGTATTTTCAAAGGGGACAATCGTGTCGCAACCCGGCGGCAATGCGCTGCCGGTGTCCACCGCGATCGCCTCTTCACCAATGCTCAACGCTATGGGTGACGATTTAGCCGCGGGCGCAATTCGCTCCGCCGACACTGCGTAACCGTCCATTGCCGCAACTGCGTGTGAGGGCGATGGCAGCTTGGTGCGCAGCACACGGGCGGGCACGCGCCCCGACGCTTCCTGCAACCGGACTACTTCGGAGCTCAGGATCTGCGGCATTCCGGCCTCGGCAAGCGCGGCGTGCCAAAGCTCTAGCGCTTTGCGATACGTGGTCGCGGGCAGCGTGCGGGTGCTCATCTCAGCGTACGGCTGCGCGACAGCGGTACGATATCCACCCAAGAGCCGGCGGCGATGCGCCCCTTTCCGAGCGGCACCACCAGAAGTCCGTCAGCGAAGCCCATGATATGCATTTGTGACGACGTGCCCAGCAGCGGGCGCGCAGCGACGTGATCGCTTTGACGGCTCAGCGTCACCGGAATGCGATGCTCCAACTCGGCTTCGACATCAACATCGTGCTCGAGTCTGGCGCGCAGCGGCACGGCGTCATCAGTCTTGCCGAACATGCGCAATAGCACCGGCTTCGCCAGCGATTCCAAAACCACTAACGCGGAGACTGGATTGCCGGGCAAGCCGAAAACAGGCTGGTCGCCGATCAATCCCAAGACCGCCGGACGTCCAGGTTTGGCCTTGATGCCGTGCACGACGACACCGGGGCTTCCTGCCGCCGCCACTATCGCCGGTGTATAGTCGCGTTCGCCGACACTCGAACCACCCGAGATGATAACCGCATCGCACTCCTGTAGCGCCTGACGGAAACACGCTTCAACTTCTGCGCGCTCGTCCGCTACGCGCCCATATTCGCGCGTAGCAAAGCCCATCGCTCGCAGCGCTGCGGGCAATACCACGCTGTTCATGTCGCGAATTTGGCCCGGCCCTAATGCTTGCTTGGGCGGGATAAGTTCATCGCCGGTGACGATGACTCCGACCAGCGGCGGCTTGTAAACCCGAATCTCCGCGACGCCCGCGCCTGCAATGAGCCCGAGCGCAGCCGGCGACAGAACAGCGCCGTGCGAAAACATGCGCTCGCCAGAACGAACGTCGCTCGCGACATCGGTCACGTACTCTTCGGCGTCGCTTCCATCAAAGATCGTGACAGTGTCACCTCGCACCTCGGCATCTTCCACCATCACGACGCCGGTTGCGCCGCTTGGCAACGCGCCGCCGGTGGGTATGCGCACCGTTTGGCCGCTCGCTACGTCCGCAGCCGCGGCACGGCCCATTATCACCTCACCGAGCAGGTGCAAGCGTAAGGGCTGATGCTTTGTCGCCGGCCGGACTTCAGATGCGATAACGGCATAGCCGTCAACGCGCGAACGCCGGAACGCAGGTACATCCTCGCGCGCGCTCACATCCGCTGCCAATATGCGGCCCTCGGCGTCCTCGACCGGCACGGTCACGGTGCGAGCACTGCGCACGGGGAAAGCTGCCAGAGCCTGCAGCGCCTGGCTTAGCGTCACCCGCCGTAGCGGCAATCGTTCCATTATTGGCATTGAAATCGTACCCACGTCACTGTCGGAGGCCTGCTAAAGGCCCGATATTCATTAAAGGGACAGCTACGCTTGTCCGGCATTCGAGGAGGATGGATGTACGCGCATACTATTGACGACCTGCTGATCAGCATCGTGGAAAAGGGTGCTTCAGACTTGCACTTGGTGGCGGGCGCTCCGCCGATGATGCGAATGTACGGCGCGCTGCTGCCGATGGTGGAAGAAAAAGCCTCTGCTGAAGATTGCCAGGCTCTTGTTTCCTCAATTCTAACCCAAGAACAAATCGAGCTGCTGAACAAAGATCGCGAGATCGATTTCGCCTACGCCATGATCGGTGTGGCACGTTTTCGCGTCAACGCCTGCTTCGAACGCGGCAGCATCAGTGCGACCTTCCGCAACATTCCCGACTCGCCGCCTTGGCTAGAGGAGATGGGCTTTTCACCGGTGTTGGTGCAGCTGACGCAGAAGTCGCGCGGATTGGTTTTAGTCACCGGGCCGACGGGGTCAGGCAAGTCGACGACATTGGCCGCCATGATCAACTACATGAACCGCACGCGTAACGTGCGCATCGTGACGATCGAAGATCCTATCGAATTCCTGCACTCCAACGTGCAATCGATCATCACCCAACGCGAACTGCATCGCGACACGCATTCCTTTTCAAACGCGTTGCGCTCCGCTCTACGGCAAGACCCCGATGTCATTTTGATCGGCGAAATGCGCGACCTTGAAACGATCGCGCTCGCGCTGACTGCAGCCGAAACCGGCCACTTGGTGTTCGGCACCTTGCACGTGACCTCGGCCGCTGAATCGATCAATCGTATCATTGACGTCTTTTCACCCGAGCAGCAGGAGCAGATCCGCTTGCAGCTTTCCGGTGTGTTGGAAGGCGTGCTCACCCAAACATTGGTGCCCAAAGCCGACGGCGGCGGGCGCGTCTGCGCCATGGAAATCTTGCTGGGCAACCCCGCGGTCCGTAATTTGATCCGCGAGAACAAGCCGGCGCAGATCACAAGCGCGATGCAAACCGGACAATCGATCGGCATGCAAACGCTCGACAAGCAACTGGCTAGGTTCGTCAACGACGGGCTCATCACACTTGACGCGGCGCTTGAAAAAGCGCTGAGTACGGAAGACTTGAGGCGGCAAGTCACCGGCAAAGACGAGCTGGTGAAACCGCGCTACATGTCGGGCGTGTAACAAGGTTCACATCCGCTTCCCGCTAAACTAAAAGCGGGTATGCTCGACAAAAACCTCATCCGAGAGCATCCAGACATCGTACGGCGCTCATTGCAGCGCCGTAATCTTTCGGTTGCCGTCGTTGACGAAGCGCTGGCGCTTGATAAACAGTGGCGTCATGCCGCAACCGAAGCTGATCACCTCAAGGCCGAACGCAATCGGATTTCCGAGCAGTTCGCAAAAGCCAAGGGCGAGGGGCCGGATGCACTGCTCGCGTTGCGCGAGCGATCCAGCGCGCTGGGAGCTCAGATCCAAGAGCGCGAGCACACGGCAGCCGAGCTGGAGCAACGGCTCACCGAATTGCTCGGCGGCATCCCCAACATCCTGGCTGACGACGTGCCGGACGGCGCTGACGACAGCGCCAACCTCGAGGTGCGCCGCTCGGGCGAACCGCCGAAGTTCGCTTTTGAACCCAAGCCCCATTGGGAGCTCGGCGAACGTCTCGGGATCATCGACTTTGAGCGTGGCGTCCGCTTGGCGCGCAGCCGCTTTGCCGTGCTTTGGGGAAAGGGCGCACAACTCAACCGCGCGCTAGCCAATTTTTTCTTGGAACGGAACCGTGCAGCAGGTTTCACGGAAATCATGCCGCCGGTTTTGGTGAACCGCGAATCGGTCGAAGCCACCGGCCATTTGAGCAAATTCAGCGACGTGATGTTTTCGGTGGCGGACGGTTCGTTGTTTCTTTCACCCACCTCCGAAGTCCAATTGGTGAATTTGCATCGCGGCGAGATCTTGGAAGCGGAAAAGCTGCCCGTGCGCTACACCGCTTATACGTCATGCTTTCGTGAAGAAGCTGGGGCGGCAGGCAAAGATACACGCGGTCTCATCCGGCAACATCAGTTCGAAAAAGTCGAGCTGGTAGCCATCGGGAGGCCGCAGGACGATGCCGCATTACACGAGCAGATTCTGTCGCAAGCCGAGAGCTTGCTGCGTGCGCTCGAGCTGCCCTACCGCGTGATGCTGCTCTGCTCGGCGGACACAGGATTTGCGTCGCGAAAAACTTACGATCTGGAAGTATGGCTGCCGGGCCAGCAAACGTACAGAGAGATCTCTTCCTGCAGCTCCTGCGGCGATTTTCAGGCGCGCCGCGCAGCCATCCGTTACCGGCCGCAGCCTAAGGCTAAGCCGGAGTTCACCTACACGCTCAATGGATCGGCTTTGGCGCTCGGCCGAACGCTCGTCGCAATTTTAGAGAATTATCAGCAGGCCGACGGGTCGGTGCGAGTTCCTGACGTGCTCAAGCCCTACATGGACGGCCTGGACGTCATCGGCTAAAACGTTCTAGGCGGCTACTTCTTCAGATCCAGAAGCGCAATTTTTTCTTGGACGCCTTCTTCCACACGTCGGGCCAGCTGCGGCGGGCTTTTTCAGCCTCGGCCGCTGCCTTTGCGCTCAGCTCGCCGGCGACGAACAGCGCGCGCGGACTGCCTTGATAGTCGCGCAGCTGCTGCTGCATGACGACGGCGTCATGGAACTCGCCAAGCACTTTTTGCAGCTTCTCGACTTTCGTGGCAAATTTTTTCGCTTTTTTCCCGGCGATCGGTTCGACGGCTTCGCACGCGTAGCGAAAGCGCTTGGCCTTGATGCGCGCCTGATGCAGCTGATCGAATGACGCATCTTTCTCGACGCATTCGATCGCTTCGCAGAGTATCTTCCAAGGGTCGTGCATGAGATCCGGCAGCACGCTTTGAGCGGGCGAATCCGCTTTTGGTAAAAACTTCGGCTGTTCTGCCGCGTCAACGAGTTCGTCCAACAACTGCACGTAGCGAGGCTCGCGCAGGGCCGAGAGCAGACGGGTTCTGGATTGCTGGCCATGTTCGGTGAAGTGTTGCAAGAGTTCGCGTGCGGCCGCATGATCCGACGGCGGTAGGTCTGCCGCGTGTTTCACCAGCCCCGTGCTGAGAACGTCGGCGTCGCGAACGAGTCCCAATTCGTCGGCGATCCACTTGAGCCGGTCGCGCAGCCCGCACGCCCAATCGTGCTGCAAGAGCGGCAAGAAGGTGCGGAGGTCCGAGCGCAAGCGGCGCGTGGCCACACGCATTTGATGTACCGCTTCGGGCGTGGTAGCAGTCCGAACGGTTGGGTCTTCACGTAGCAGACGCGCGACCGAAGCGCTCAGTGCCTGCTGGACCGCTTTGCTCGCACTGCTGGTCGGGCTCGCCTCGACTTCTGGAATTTCCGAATCGGGCGTTTGGGTCCCGAGAGAGCGCACGAGCTTAGGGGTATTATCAACCTTGCCGGCTCCCAAGTCTTGCAGCCACGCGACAAGTTCGTCCAGCAGCGCACTCGGTGCCGCTTCGCGTAGTTCAACCTCAACTTCGCGGAAGCGTCTGGCAACATGGCCATCTTCGATGACGCGCACGTCGTCATCGACGATTTCTGCCAGCTCCGCGCCATCGACGCCGAGCACGTTGGTTGCTTTTCGGACGGTGCGCAGACGCGACACCGGCGCGACAGGTTTGCCGCGCAAGTACGCGGTCGCAAGCTCCAACGCTGCGGCGGGAACCTTGTTGCCTTCATCCGGAAAAGTGTGCTCGTGCCGCGTCAATCCGGAGTTCTTGGCTACTCCCGGCAGTTTCAACGTCCAACCTTCGCCGCGGCGATGACGCAGGCTGCAGCCCCAACGGAGCAGCCGCAGGTCGTCGCTGTCGTAGTAGACGGTATTCAGCCGCTTCGCTTGCGGCGGCGACACGGTAAAGCCGTTGCTTTCCGCGCATAGGCGTCGTAAGTCAAAGCGATTTGGAACTCGAAGCTTGATTTCGTTCTCAACGTGCTGCATGGGGGGTGAGGCTAGTTCGGTGGCTAGCGCCCCCACCACTTCCGCTCGCTCATCTCGCTCAAGAACTGGTCAACGCTCGCTCGTCTCGGTAAAAAAGCGGCGTGGTTGCTGACTTTGACCTTTGGCTTCGGGGGATTGAGCTTGCTTGCAAGCTTTACTCCGTCCCGATCGAGGCCTGTCCTAGCATGTCGGTCGTCACCAGCGTGATGCCGTTTTCGGTACGGTGAAAACGACGCGTGTCGTCGTCGTGATCTTCTCCGATCACCGTGCCCTCGATAATATTGCAGCCCTTGTCGATCACGGCGCGCCGGATACGACAGTTGCGGCCGATATTTGCGTTGGGCAAGATGACGGAGTTTTCCACGCGGCTAAACGAGTTGACGCGCACGTTGGAAAAGATGAGCGACTCTTGCACGTGTGCGCCCGAGATGATGCAGCCTCCCGCGACGAGCGAGTTCACGGCCTGGCCGCGCCGCTGTTCTTCGTCGAATACGAATTTCGCCGGCGGCAACTGCTCTTGATACGTCCAAATAGGCCAACTCGCATCGTAGAGATTCAGCTCCGGCACCACGTGGGTCAGATCCATGTTGGCTTCCCAGTAGGCGTCGACCGTGCCGACGTCGCGCCAGTACTTGCTGCCACCGCTCGACGTACCGAAGTGGTGCGCGATGACGTTGTGGTTTGCGACGACGTGCGGTATGATGTCGCGACCGAAGTCGTGCGAGGAATCCACGAAGTCCGCGTCGCGTTCGAGCTGCTCGTAGAGGAACGGCGCGTTGAAAACGTAGATGCCCATGCTGGCCAGCGCCTTGCCTGGGTTACCGGGCGACGGGATCGGATCGGGACTTTTTTCCACGAATGCCATGATCCGGTCTGCGCTGCCCAATTGCATCGTGCCCAAGTCACGCGCAGCTTCGATCGGCACTTCAAAGCAGCCCACGGTGACGTCGGCATGCTGCGCCACGTGCTGCACCAGCATTTGACCGTAATCCATCTTGTATATGTGGTCGCCCGCGAGCACCAAGACGAATTCGGGATTGTGCGCCTTGATGATGTCGAGGTTCTGCAGAATCGCATTAGCGGTTCCCGTGTACCAAGATTCTTCTTCCATGCGTTGTGAAGCGGGCATCAGCTCCACAAATTCGTTGAACTGCCCGCGCAAAAAGCCCCAGCCGAGCTGAATGTGCCGCATCAAGCTGTGCGCCTTGTACTGTGTGATGACGCCGACGCGGCGAATGTCCGAGTTGATGCAATTGGACAGCGGAAAATCGATGATGCGAAATTTGCCCCCGAAGGGTACCGCCGGTTTCGCGCGCCACTTCGTGAGATCTCTGAGCCGCGAGCCGCGGCCGCCCGCGAGGATGAGCGCGAGCGTGCCTCTGGTGAGCAGGCTGACGAAGCGCGGAGTTTCTGCGGTGGGCATGCAAGCGTGCCTCTCGATCGCAAGCAAAGGTGAGCGCTGCCGGCGTTAGAATCCGTCGGCGATGCTCACCATGCAGCGCACAGCCGGTTAGAAAACCGGTTCAATTTGGCTATTCGCCTGCTTCTGCGCCGTTACTGCCTATGCTGACGCCTGAAGAAATACGGCTGTTTCACCGCGGCAAGCTGCGTTATGCGTATACTAAACTCGGTGCGCACCCCGGCACACGCGAGGGGCAGCCCGGCGTGAACTTCTGCACCTGGGCGCCGCATGCAAGCGCGTTAAGCGTTGTAGGCGATTTCAACGATTGGGATGGGCGCCGCCATCCTCTGCAGCAGCTCGAGGCCGGCGGAATTTGGCACGTGTTCGTTCCCGGCGTGGCGCCGGGTGCGCAGTACAAATTCGAAATCAAAAATCGGGAGAACGGCCGTTTAGTCATTCGCACGGATCCCTATGCGCGTGCCTTTGACAGCCCGGGAAATAGCAACGCGGTCGTTACGGCGGATGCGCCCTTTGCCTGGCAGGATGAGTCTTGGCTGCGTCAGCGCTCCCTGCAGAATTGGCGCGAGCAGCCCATGAGTATCTATGAATTACACGCAGCGACGTGGCGCCGGGATTCCAACGGCGCGCTGTTGTCTTACGAGCAGCTTGCGCGGCAGTTGGTGCCGTACGTCCGCGATCTGGGATTTACTCACATCGAGCTGATGCCGATTTTCGAGCATCCCTTGGATGAATCGCTCGGCTATCAAGTGACCGGCTTCTATGCGCCCACCAGCCGCTTCGGAACCCCGGATCAGTTTCGCTGGTTCGTGGACTATCTGCATCAAGCAAACCTGGGCGTCATCTTGGACTGGGTTCCTTTCCATTTTCCTAAAGATGAATGGGCCCTCGTCCGGTTCGACGGCAGCCCGCTTTACGAACGGGATGACGAGAGCATGGCGGAGCACCCGACCTGGCACACGCTGATCTTCAATTACGGCCGGCCCGAAGTGCGCAACTTCTTGTTGTCGAACGCGCTCTTTTGGCTACAAGAGTTTCACGTGGATGGGTTTCGGGTTGACGCCGTTTCGTCGATGCTTTACTTGGACGACGCCCGCACGAAGGACTTTCACCCCAATCCGCTGGGCGGACGCGAAAATTTGCCGGCGATTCGTTTCCTGCGCGAGCTCAACACGGAGATACGCCAGCTCGTTACGGGCGCGGTGACCATCGCTGAGGAATCCACCGCATTCCCTAAGGTGTGCACGCCGCAAAACCGTGGCGGCCTAGGCTTTTCGATGAAATGGGATATGGGCTGGGTCAACGACACGCTGCGCTTCATGGGTTTACCCTGGAGCGAGCGCCCCGCGCATCATCGCGACCTGAACTTCGGACGTACGTATGCTGAAAAGGAACGATTTGTGCTCAGCTTCTCTCATGACGAGGTCATGCCCGATAAAGGATCGCTGTTTCAACACATGTACGGCGACGAAGCGCAAAAATTTGCCGGTCTGCGCTTGCTGGCATGTTATCAATTCACCTATCCGGGCAAGAAGCTCAACTTCATGGGAAACGAGTTCGGTCAGCGAACCGCATGGGACGGCCGGCACGAACTCGCGTGGAAGGAAATCCACGCCGCGCCCGAGCGCGGCATCAGCACGCTTTTTAAAGATCTCAACGCTTTGTATTGCGGCAACGACGTGCTGTCTTCAACTGATTTCAGCGGCCGTAACTTTGAATGGATCGAGCCCGACGACGCCGAGCACTCCACCATCGCCTATCTGCGACGGCGCGCTCAGCGATTTCTCGTCGTCGTCCTGAATAGATCG